>ENA-OUOG01000113-OUOG01000113.1-marine-metagenome-genome-assembly--contig:-NODE-113-length-96234-cov-6.396882_pt1 | contig 96234 bp, 57 predicted proteins | sample MGYA00248635_ERZ508505 | MGnify/ENA primary metagenome ERZ508505 (study PRJEB26176, sample SAMN06267871) | marine metagenome | isolation source: Saanich Inlet, British Columbia, Canada | place: Pacific... | reverse complement strand
GTTTTGAAGTTTGCGCGCGAGAACGGTTGCCCATGGGACCATCAGACGTGCGCGGAGGCGGCGTCTGGCGGCCACCTCGAGGTGCTGAAGTGGGCGCGCGAGAATGGATGCCCGTGGGACGAGAACACGTGCGCGACTGCGGCGTACAACGGCCGCCTCGAGATCCTGAAGTGGGCGCGCAAGAACGGCTGCTCATGGGGCGAGTGGACGTGCGCGAACGCGGCGGGGGGCGGCCACCTCGAGGTGCTGAAGTGGTTGCGAGAGAACGGCTGCCCATGGAGCGTGCGTACGTGCGCGGCCGCGGCGCAGGGCGGCCACCTCGACGTGCTGAAGTGGGCGCGCGAGAACGGCTGCCTGTGGGACGTGGATACGTGTAAGTGCGCGGCGGAGGGTGGCCACCTCGAGGTGCTGGAGTGGGCGATCGACAACGACTGCCCGTGGGACGAGAAGACGTACGAGTATGCGGCGTGGGAGGGATACGTCTAAACAAGACGATGAGCAGCGAACGAAAAGACGCGACCCGTAGAAACGCGACGCGTCGCCGTCTGAAGACTACGGAATTAGTTTCGCCGCCCCGAGCGTTGTTTCTTGCCTCGGTGCGTCATCCCCTCCCCCGAGACCGCCACGCCCTGCGCCGCGCCCCCTTCCCCCGCCGTGGGCCCCCCGCCCGACGCCTCGGCCGCCGCGTCGAGCTCCACCAGCCTCGGCATCTGCGTCTGCGGGGTCTGCACCCGCCTGCCCCCCACGGTCCTCGCCTCCGCGCGCGGCCCCGCGTCGCCGAACCTCGCGACGCCTCTTCCTCCGCCGCCGTAGCCGAGCATGTTCACCCCCAGGAACGACGGCCCGATGTCGTATTCGCGCGGTATGTCCATGGAAACGGCCCCGCTCGCCGCCGCGGCGGCGCGGTACGCCGCCTCCGCCTCGCGCTCCGCGCGCTCGCGCTTGCGGTCGCGGAACAGCCATCGCGCGGACGCCAGCAACGCGAGCGCGACCCATATCCCGACGATGGGCGTCAACTCCGAACACCGCGAGATGGTACCTCTCAGCCTCGCGCGCATCGCGTTTTCGTTCACGGCGCCGTCGAACGTGCCCTTAGTGATCACCTCCATCGCCTGCTGCAGCCGCACGAAGTGCTCCTTCTTCTTCGGGTCGTTGCCTGTCTTGTCGGGATGGTACTGCACGGAGAGCCGCCGGAACTTCTTCTTGATGGCGTCCATGGACGCCGTCTGCGGGACGCCCAGCACGCGGTACGGGTTGTCGCCGTCCGCGGTGGCGAACCCGAGGAAGCTGTAGTAGTACTCCAGCGCGGCCCAGTACGGCGCGACGGAGGGCTGCGTGCGGTTGGAAACCAGCCAGTCGAACAACTCGGGGACGAAGTACGCCGCCGCGAACGTCGCCACGATGGGGGCCACCGCGACGGCGACGAGCGCCCACGCCGCGAAACCGGCGAGGTTTCCGGTTTTCGGGCCGAGGAAGTGACGCAGCGTCTCGTGCGCGGTGGGCAGCGCCTGGAACAGCACCAGGCCCAGGAAGAGCTCCTGGACGCCTTCCCACCGCCACACGCCGTAGCACACCGCGACGAGGAACGGGAGCACGGGGAGCACCCTCGGGAACGCCAGCGTCTTGAACAGCGGCAGCACGAGCGTGGTGAACACCAGGAAGAACGTCATGCGCACCACGTTGTGGTACGCGAGGAACGCCGAGACCGCCGCGGTGAGCGTGAACCAGTACGCGATGGCCTTCTTCGAGGACACCGTGCGCCTCGCCACCTCGGGGTGCATCTTGCCCATGCGCACGAGCTTAGGAATCATGATGGGGCGCTGCAGAGCCTGGAAACACCCGCGCAGGCACCAGGACAACGCCATGTACCCGATCTGCGTCAGGGTGGACTCCATGTTGTCCGACCTCACGGCCATGAGCATGAACGCGATGCGCAGCCACGTCGGCATCGTGGCGGCGTCTTGTCACACGATCGACGATGCGCGCGGCGCGAAACCCGGACGTGCACTCCTGCGCGTCGCGTTTCCCCGCGCGTCGCGATGTGACGAGGTGACCGCCGCCCGAAATCCTCCTCGCCGGCGGCTTTTCCCAGACGCGTTTGTTTTTGTTGCCGCGCTCCCGAAATAAACAACGACGATTGCGTCGTCGCTTCGTCACTGTCCCCGGGGCGTCGGCGGGGCGATGAGCGTGCGGAGCACGCCCGCGTCGGCTTTGCGCCAGCCGCACTTCTCGGCCACCCCCTGGACCGAGCGGAGCGCGGCCGGGGCCGCGGCGACCCCCGCGGAGCGCCGTTTGACCGCGCAGGTGGCGCGCGCGGAATCGACGCTTCGGGACGTGCGTGATGAGCTCGAGGAGCGCACGCGTTTGCTGGCGCGCACGAAGCAATCCATCGAGTCGCTTCAGCAGGATTTGCAGCGCGCGCGCGACAGCGAGATTTCCACTCGCGCGCTCGCTCGCGAGCGCCAGGACGCGGACACCAGGCGCATCGCCGAGCTCGAGCGTCAATTGGCCGAAACCAAGGGTGACGAGACGCACAACGACGTGAGCCGTCGCGCGCTCGTCGATCGCCTGGCGTCGCTGGAGCGCGCGTTGGAGGACCGCGAGCTGGAACGCGTTCGTCTCGAGGGCGAGCTCGCGCTTCGCGAGGCCACCGCGGAGACGCACCGCGAGGATGCTGAAAAAGCCGCGCGCACCATCGACGCGCAGCGGATCGCCATCGAGGAGGCGCGCGAGACGCTCGAGGCGAACGAGCGCGCTCATAAACTCGTCGCCGCCGAACGCGCCGAGCGCGCCGAGACCGTTCGCGAGCTGGTGGCGTCCGCGGCGGAGCTCCGCTCGACCGAGCGTTCGCTGCGCGAGGAGAACGAGACGCTCAAGGCGGCGCTGCGGCGCGCGGCGGAGAAGCACGAGGAGGCGATGGCGATGTTTTCGCGCGGCGCGGCGACGCGGTCGACGACGCCCGCGCGCGGCGACGAAGGAAAAGACGAAAAAGAAACACAAGACGCTTTGGCGTCGCGTTTGGCGAAGCTTCAGACGGACGTGAAGGCGCTCGCCGAGCGCGAGATCCGCGTCTTAGCGCGGCAGACGGCCATGACGGAGGAGATGGACGCCCTGCGCGGCGCGCTGGAGTCGGAACGCGCCAGGCGCGTCGCCGCGGAGGCGCGGACGCGCGCGTTGGAGAGGGAGAAAAACGCGCCCACCTCGGGGACGGTCGGGACGCCGGAAGAGGCTTCGCCGCCGTCGTCGCGATAGGCTTCTTGGGAGCGCGCGAGCGGGGCGCGTGCGTAGATCAGGCGCGCGTCGATCAGACTTTCGCGCGCTCGCGCGTTGTACTTGTAGTATTGAGAACCGACCGCCGCGTATCGCCGTATCGTTCGTCTGAGGGTCATTGCACGTCGGGCGCGTCCAGCACCGCCTCGGCGGAGACGGCGCCCTGCTTCGCCGCCATCGCGGCAACGACCGCCTGATCCGGGCTGTCGTACGCCTGGAAATCCACCCCGACGGCGCCGTCGTTGTACGTGTTCGCCGCCACCACGCCCGCGCCGGCGGCCATGAACACCACGAAGAACAGGCCCCAGTTCTTGACGTTCTCCCCGAGCTGATCGAAGCCCTCGGCGTCCCAGATGTCCCGCTCCAGCATCTCGGGGGGCACGGAGTTGAGCTGATCCTCCGTCAGAGGCGTGGGAGCCTCGGGCTCGGGCTCCGCGGGAGTCACCACCTTGATGGCGGACTTCTTCGCGCGGGGCACCACCGCGGCGCCGCGCGAGGCCGGGGATCCGCGGGTCGACCGGAGGGTCGACCCGGCGCGAAGCGCGCGAGGCGCGGTCGTGGCGAGGACGGCCATCGCAGGTGCTGAAGTGGCCGCGCCACAACGACTGCCCGTGGGACGAGGCGACGTGCGCGAACGCGGCGTTGGACACACCGTGCGCGCGTGTGACGTCTGCGCTCGAGCCACGCGAGTCGCCACAACTGCGAGAGATTTCGCCATCGAAATCCGAAAAGCGACGATTATCGATATTATCGATATGGGCCCCACCAGGCTACAGCGTGTTTGCTCGTGTGCGACGAACAAAAGGCGCTTGTGATGCCAGCTGGCGGAACAGATGGCGCTTCGAAACATCCAGATTTCGCGCTTTATTGCTTGCGACCGGACCCCCCGAGGCACCAGACTCGACGGGCAGCGCACCGGTCGTTTCGAGGCGAACCGACCCTCGCGTCGATACACTCGCTTCACGCGCGTGAAGCACCCGCTCGGCGAGGCCAGGGTCCGTGCGTTCGCGCCTCGAGCCTCGCGACGCGAGCCGCGCTGCCGCCCGTCTCCCGCCCAAATTGAAATTCGGGCTGTCGAACAGGCGAGGCGCGCGATGTCGTCCACCGCCGAACGCGAGCCCGCGCAGGTGGCGCAGGTGTCCTTGAGTCTCTCGAGCCTCGCGAAGGCCAACGCGAAGCAGATGGCGGGGTCCAGGTTCGGCGGTCTGCGCTCGTCCAGCGGCCTCGTGACCTTGCGCGCCATCTTGCGCGACGCGCTGCCGGAGAAGAAACCGAGGCGAAAATCGGAGGAGCCCGGCGCCAAACACAGCGCGGCGCTCGTCGCCGCGCTCGTCGTGTACTCCGGCGTGGCGTGGCTTTGAACGCCGTGAACCCATTCTCAACGCTCGGCGGTATCGAGCCGTCGATGCGTCGTCGCGCGCGTAGTCGTCCGCGGAACACTCTCGTCGCGGCGGACGATGTAATAACACTAGCGGTAGCCGAAACGAACCAGGCGTCGTATGCCTATGACCGGTATCCGTCGTCTCCGAATCGATCCTTTCGACGCCGAACGACGACTAAACTAAAACGACTACGAGCGGCTACGTGCGCATTTGGAACGTCCCGAACACGCCGGCGCCTCCTCTGGCCCCGCCGCCGCCCCCCCTCGCCGCGGGAGCGGCGCGCGCGCGCGCGGCGGGCGCCTTCTTCGGAGCCTTCTTCGGAGCCTTCTTGGGTTTGGTTTTGCGCTTCGCCTTGCGTTTGCGCCCCTTGGCGGGCGCGCCCTCTCCCTTCTTCGCGCGCGTCGCTTTGTCCGTGGCCAAGTCCTCCGCCCACGTGTCCGGCTCGCCCAGGGGCAGCCCGCCTCGTTTCAGGATGCACGCGTCGCACGTCGCGCGGCACTGCCTGGCGTCGAACCCGGGCTCGCCCAGGTAGTCCAGCAGCTGCACGCGACGGCACGTCGCGCGGTTCAGCAGAAACGCCTCCACCTTCTGCAGAAGCGGCTCGCTCTTCTTCAGGCGGTCCGCGCGGCGCACGCCGGGCGTGGGCATGGCCAGGATCCGTCTTATCCGCGTGATGTCCGACTTGGCGTACAGCGTCACGGCCTCGGAGGGTTTGCCGTCCCTCCCCGCGCGCCCCACTTCCTGGTACAGACCCTCCAGCGACTTGGGCGCCGAGTAGTGCACGACGTAACGCACGTCGGGCTTGTCGATGCCCATCCCAAACGCGATCGTCGCGCACGTCACCTGCGTCTCGCCAGCCATCCACCGGTTCTGCGCCTCGACGCGCGCCTTCGTGGTCAGGCCCGCGTTGTACGCAACCGCGGACGGACCAGGAGGCAGGCGCTCGCGAACGCGCCGCGCGCGTTCCGCGTTGATCGCCTCCGCGCACGCCGTCGTGTCGTCGCGGCTGAGGCAATACACGATCCCAGCGTCGCGGCCTCCGTACCGGTCGGCGATCCACGAGGCAAACGCGGGAAGGTCCCGCAGTTGTTTCTTGCTCTTGACGTGCATGGCGATGTTCGGCCGGTTGAACGTCACCACGAAGTCGCGAGCGTGCTTGATCCCGAGCGTCTTGACCACGTCCCGGCGCACCTCGGGCGTGGCCGTCGCCGTCAGCGCGGTGACCGGCACGTCCGGGAAGTGTTTTTTCAACTCACCCAGCTTCTTGTAGTCGGGGCGGAAGTCGTGTCCCCAGCTGCTCACGCAGTGCGCCTCGTCCACCACGAACCTACTCAACAACCCTTTCGCGTGCAGGTCCGTCAGGCAGCTCCACAGCGCGTCCGAGCCGGCGAGTTTTTCCGGGGTCACGTACACCAGGCGCACGGTGGGTTTGTTTTTGTGCAGCTCAGCGTACACCGCGCGCGCCTCGTTTGCGGTTTGCGCGGACGACAAATACGCCGCCGGCACGTCAAAGTCGTTCACTAAATGGTTCACCTGGTCCTGAATCAGGCTCAAAAGCGGCGAGCAGACCACCGTGACGCCGCCGACGACCACCGCGGGGAGCTGGTAGCACAGGCTCTTGCCCCCGCCGGTGGGCATCAACACGAAACAGTCCTTCCCGGGTTTGCGGCGCCCCTCCGCCCCCGCCACCGAGTGCTCGACGATGGCGCGCTGCTGGTGCCGAAACGAGTCGTTGCCGAAAACCATCCGGTTACACAAGTCCAGGTCGTCCAAAGCCGCGAGGTCCGCGAGGTCCGCTTCGGAGCCGACACCGACGCGGGTACTTCTTAGCCGCGAGTCGTCCTTCGCATCGGCGCTTTCAGCGCGATCGTTCGGGGGGTTCCTTAGCCTTCCCCCGGCCATCTCCACGAGGCGCTCGCCGCGCGCAAACTCCAGCGCGCCGCCGCGCGAGCGTCCGACAAACGCCGGCGCCGCGTTGGTATCGTCGCGGCGCGCGGTGGACGCACCCAGCACGTTCCCGCCCGCGGTCAAGTTCAAAGGGAGCTTGCCTTTGTCGCCTTTGACCGTCCCCGCGATTTGACCGCGGCGCGAGCCCCCGCGCACGTCCCCGCTCAGGTCAATCACCGACGCGGCGTTCGTTTTCGGTTCCGGCCCGGCGCCGCGCCGCGCCGCCGCCGCGACCGCCTCGTCGTCGTCGTCGTCGTCGTCGTCCGAGAGGTCCAGCTCTATGACGTCTCCGAACGCGTCTTCCAGGTCAGCCTGTGAGATGGTGTACGCCTGTTCCTCCTCGATTTCGTCGTCGTCGTCGTCTTCGAGGTCGTCGTCCTCCTCAGCGGCGGCGTCCTCGACGTCATCCTCGACGAACGAGTCGGAGACCGCGTCGTCCTCGTCCTCCGCCTCGGACAGAGACTCGGCGTCGGGGACGTCCCCGGGGACGCGCGGGGGCGAGGAGGCAGGCTCGTGGCGCCGCGAGGCGCGGCGGCGCACGATGGGCGCCTCCTCGGAGTCGGAGGCCGGCTCGGGCAGATCCGCGGGGTCGGGAACGGGGTCGCGCGCTCGAGATCCGGACGCGTCCGCGCTGCTGCGTCGCCGCTGGGCACCCCCGGATGTTTCGTTCGCCGGACGGGGCTCGTTCCCGACGCGTTCCCGATCCCCGCCCCCGTCGGATCCGTCGTTCCCCCCCTGGCTTCGCTGGCTCTGGCTCTCGTGATACTCCCGCAGCGAGGCGTTGGCGACCAGGTACTGCACGTACTCGTCGCCGATGCCGTCGGCGTTCATGTGGAGCAGCGCCTGACGCGGCGTGCAGTCCATCATCTGTGCCCACTGCTCGGCGAAGGCGTTCAGAGAAGCCTTGGCGTGCTCCAGCGCCACACCCTTCGACACCGCATACGTCACCAGCGAGTGCGGCGCGGCCTTCGCCTTGGCCGTCGCCGCCCCGGGGCGTCGCTTCGGCGCCATCGCCGCCGCCGACGCGCGCCACCGTTTGAAAGTTCTTTCGTTCGTCAGAGGTGCCAAGTTTTTCGAGTGGCGTCACTTTTTTTTTCGGCGCTTTTTCGGGTCCTCCATCGAGAGGAAATCGGTCAGAGCGCGACGCGCGCGGCGCCGATGGCGTCGGAGGTTGACATTCCCGACGCCACGGCCATCACGCCGTGGCTCTACGTCGGGTCGCAGGAGTGCGTCGCCCTGGAACGCCGGGAACTTCTCATCGAGAAGGGCGTCACGCACGTCGTGTCGGTGCAGAAAGTGCCGCCCCCTTGGCTCGTCGGGAAGGCCGGAACCCTTCTTCCATTGCCTTTCGAGTACCTCCACATCAAGGTGGAGGACACCCTCACCGCGAACATCGCGTCTCACTTCGCGACCATCGACGCGTTCCTGGCGAGCGCGAAAGCCGCGAGCGGCCGCGCCATCGTGCACTGCGCGTTCGGCCAGTCCCGGAGCGTCACCGCCGCGGTGGCGCACCTTTTGCTTTCCGAGAAACGCTCTCTCGGCGAAGCCCTCGAGGCTGTGCGCTCGCGTCGACCGAAAGCGTGTCCGAACAAGTCGTTCCTCGCCGCGCTCGTGCGGCTCGAGCTGGAGCTCTTCGAAAACACGCCGTCCGATCTGCGTCACTTCCCGTCCCTCCCTAAACACTGGGCGTTCGTGGAGTGGCCGTGCCCGCTGCGGCAAAACACGCGCTTCGTGTCGTGCCACGGCCGAGTGATGCGCGTGCGGCGCGTCTCGCAAAGGCCAAACGTCAGCGTCGTCTCCGGGTTCCTCAAACCCGACGAGACGGACGAGATCGTGCGGACCGCGGCCCCGGACCTACACCCCTCGCTCGTGGTGCGGCACGACGTGAAAGACGTTCTTCTTTCCGACGCGAAAGACGCGGAAGACGCGGAAGACGAAGGCGCGTCATCGACGCGCGACGTTCATCTCGACGGCGTTCGACGAGAACTGCGAGATGAACCGAAAACAAAAACGCCGCCGGGTGAAATCTCCGCCGGTCGCACGTCGTGGAACTGCCGCGTCTCCGCGACGCACCCCGCGGTGCGCGGCGCGATCCAGCGCGCGGCGTACCTCTCGAAGGTGTTCCCTTCGCACGCGGAGCCGGCGCAGGTTGTGCGGTACCTGCCCGGCCAGAAGTACAACAAGCACCACGACTACTTCGACCGCGCGGCGCCGAGCTTTTACGCGAAGACGAAAAACGGCGGCCAACGCTTGACCACGGTCTTGGCGTACCTCCGCGAACCCGATCGCGGCGGCCGCACGTCGTTCCCTACTTTGAACACAGGCTTCGACCCGAAGAAAGGCGACGCGTTGCTGTGGTGGAACCTCACGGAGGACGGGAGGGAGGATGTCATGACCCTGCACGCGGGCGAGCCGGTGCTCGCGGGGGAGAAGTGGGCGCTGAACCTGTGGCTCCGCGAGCGCCCGAACCGCGCCGAGACGGAGGAAAAACGAAAAACCGAAAACGCCGAAACGTTTTGACCGAGCACCCTCTCGACGGAAGCGACGCGTCCGTCGTCGACGCGCGGTCGCGCGTCTCGACGTGTTTTCGTTTTGTAACACGCTATCTATGCCGTGAATGATGAGCGCGTTTCTTTCGTTTTCGTCCTCGAGCGCGCGGTGCCTGTAGGCGCGACGCGCGGCGACGCGAATCGACGCAAACGCCGAAAACCAGGTCGGGAGTTCGAACCTCAGTACCTCACGACACACCCTCTCGCTGTTTCGATGTCCCAAAATCGCTCCTTCCGACTTGCCAACCGTCATCACATCGGCGAGCGCACCACGCGCGCGATGTCTTGGATCTGGGAGAAGAGCTCGACGTGGCGGTGGATCGTCCGCGGGACGCGAGGCAACCCCTTGGCGATGGGCGTGTTCACGGCGACGACGATGTTCGCGGTCCCGATCGGACTCGGGACGCTGGTGATGAACGGCACCAACCCGGAGATGGACGCGGCGAAGATCGAGAAGCTGCGACGGGACGCGGGGCTGGACACCAAGATCATGGTACGTTTCCCGGGAGGTCCTTCAGGGCGTCGTCCGCCTGCTTTCGAGGTCATCGAACCCAGCGTGTCTCCCGCGTGAACGGTACCCCCGGCTTCCGGCTTCTCCCGCGCCTCTTCCGTCCACCGACGCTGACGTCACTTCGCCATCGACATCTTGCGTGTTTTTTCCGTCCCCCCCGAAACGCGCAGCAAGACGTGAACAAACGGCGACTGGGGGTTTTGCTCGGAGAGGTGCAGCGCGGGGAGAAGGGAGACGAGCGCTGGAAAGCGGCACTGGACGGGCGGACCTCGGGGACCACCTCGGGGACGTCCAAGGGAGTGCGATTATAGTCTAGTTTCATCGTCGGTTCAGCGCGCGCATGATGTATAATACAGCTTCGTTGAAAGAATCCTTCTGCGGCGAGAGGCGAGAGATCTACTCTCAGAACGGGGTCTTGCCTCTGCCCCCCAGCAGCTTGGCCTTGGCCTCGTTTATTTTCGTGGCGATGTAGTCGCTTCCCCCCGCGTCCGGATGGTTCGCGATCATCACCTTCCTGTGCGCGGCCATCACCTTGTCCTTCGCCGCGCTCTCGCGCACGCCCAAAATCAAAGCCGCTTCCCTCCGCGTCATCTCCGGCTCGAAGCCCCCCTCGTAGAACTTACGCATGCGCGGCGGGGCTGTCTTCCACGCCTCGAACGCGAGGATCGCCGCGCGGCCGGTCATCGCGACCGCCGCGACGCCCATTCCGGCGACGATGGGGGTCGTCATGGCTGTCCGCGCCGACCCTAATGGCGCAAATCGGCGTCGACGCCGCGATAAAAAAGCTTGAAAATCCGCGGCACTCGCGCGTCGGCGGTTTTGCCCTAAATGACGAGCAACGGCGCATCAGCGCACACCTCAAGCCGCGCCGCCCGTGTGCGCCGACCACCGGGACATAGACGGCGCGAGGCGGAACACGCGAGAGCAGCAGCCTCTTGCGAAGGTCGCGCCCCGATCGCGACTCGTCGGCGAGAGTGGGGGGAAGACGGTCGATTGGATCGAGCCGTGGTCGCGATGCCGCCCAAAAAGAAACCCGCCGCTTCGAAGGCGGTGGACCCCGAGAAGCTGACGGTCCCCAAGCTCAAGGCTGAGCTCAAGAAACTCGGGCTCGAGCAGGATGGGCTCAAGGCGGTGTTGGTGGCGCGTCTCAAGGAAGCCCTCGGCGGCGGTGAGGCCCCCGAGCCGGCACCCGAGGCGCCCGCCGAGCCCGAGACGAAGACGAAATCAAAATCTCCGGCGAAGGCCACGAAGGCGCCTCCCGCGAAGGCACCCGAGGCGCCCGCCGGGCCCGAGGCGAAGACGAAATCAAAATCTCCGGCGAAGGCCACGAAGGCGCCTCCCGCGAAGGCTGCGAAGTCGCCTCCCGCGAAGTCCCCCCCCGCGAAGGCGCCCGCGCGGGCCAAGCGCGGCGCCGCGGCGATCGAGCCCGAGCCCGAACCCGAGCCCGAGCCCATGGAAACGGATGCGCCCGTGGAGAGCCCGAAGGCCGAACCGGCGAAGGGCAAATCGGCGAAGGCCCCGAAAGCGCCGAAAGCGACTCCGGCGGAGGCGGAACAGCCGAAGCCTGCGTCCCAAACGAGGTCGCCTCCCGCCAAACGCAGGAAAGCCGAGACCCCGACGGCGGCGGCGGAGACAAAGCCGACGAAGCCCGCGGAGACGCCGAGCGAACCAAAGGCGGTCGCGAAACCGACAAACAGAGGCGGGCTGACCCTGGCTTCGATCGAGTCCGACTCTTTGACGAAACTCGCCGCGAAGCATTGGCGCGGCGACGTCGCCGGCGCGTGGGACGAGAAGGTGGTCGAGAAGATCTACGCGGACGAGCTCGGCGGGGGCTCGCGCTCGCCGAACCTGCAGCGCGTGCAGCTGTTGGAGATTTCCCAGTACCTCGAGAAGTACCTGTGGCCGCACTTCGACGCCGACAAAGCCTCGGCGACGCACGTGATGTCCGTGGTGATGATGGTGAACGAAAAGTTCAGAGAGGGTGTCTCCGCCTGGACGCCGTTCCGCGACGCGCCGGAGAAGTTTGCCGGTTTCTTCAAGCGCGTGATGCGCGTCAAGTCGGAGAAACGCTTAAGTCTCCCGGAGAAGACGGCGCACTTGGTGTTTTTGGTGCGCGCGTTTTCGAGCCTGGAGGAGGAGATGGTCCGCGCCGCGGCGTTGCCGCTGGTGTCGCTGCCGCTGTGGTCGAACCTGTCCGAGGGGCGTTTGTTGGTGGAGCTGAGGAACAACGCGCAGCTGGAGAAGCACTGGCGGTACTTGCAGAAGAAGGTCGCGAAGGCGGCGAAGCGCGCGGCGAAGGAAAACCAACCGCCGCCCGCGGCGCTCGCGTCGACTCCGGAAGCGACGTGGTTACCGGAGCTCGTCGACGACTTCTTCACCGTCTGCGAAGGCGCCGTCGTTGGCGACAAAATCGACCGCGACGCCGTTCGGTTCTGCGAGCGGTTCATCGAGTTCACGATCGACGTGCTGTCGCAGCTCCCCACGCGCCGGTTCGTGCGCGCGGTTCTCGACGAGCGCCAGGTGCTGGTGAAGGCGCGGATGATGCCTCTGTTCTCGCACGCGGCGGGAAAGCTGTACTCGCAGCTGGTGGACCTGTTCAAGTTTTACCACTCCTTCGAGATCGACGACCACGCGGGAACGGCGTTGTCGGACGAGGACGTGGAGAGCAAGCATTACGACCGGCTGATGATGCTCCAGAGGCTGTGTTTCAAACACATCGAGAAGTTGCGCGAGTTCTCGCTGATGCACTGCGGCGCCGTCGGGAAGCGGGAGACGCTCGTCTCGTACTTGTCGAAGCTCGACGAGACCGAGCTCCGGCGCTTGGCCACGGACCAGCTCCGTGTGGTCGACCCGAGCGACCCTTGGGTCTCCAAGCCGGAGTTCCTGCTCGAGACGCTGGTCTCGTCCTTCGAGAAGCGCACGTCGCAGAGGCGGGCGGTGAACGCCATGCCCCTGTACCCGAACGAGGACGTGCTCTGGGACGAAAACGTCGTGCCCTCCGTCGACTACACGGGCGAGACTTGTTTGGCGCTCCCCAAACTCAACCTGCAGTTCCTCACGTTCCACGACTACCTGCTGCGCAACTTCAACCTCTTCAGGCTCGAGGCCACCTACGAGATCAGGGAGGACATCGCGGACGTGCTCAAGCGCATGGCGCCCAGGCGCGGCGAGGACGGCGCGTCCGTTCGCTTCACCGGATGGTCGCGCATGGCGGTGCCCGTGGAGCCCGGCGCGCTTGCCGTCACCGAGGTCAAGGCGGCGCGCGTCGGCGAAAACAAACCCGCGAGCGTGCGGTGTGAGGTGCGCGTCAACCTGGGCGCGCTGCGTGGGCCCGCGCGCGAGGAGTGGGACGAGCTCAAGCAACACGACGTGGTGTTCCTGCTGCGCGCCGAAGGCGGCGACGACGGCGCCGGCACGTCGCCGGCGGAGCGTTTCGGGTTGCGCCGCGCGCGCGGCGCGGAGATTGTGGAGGTTCGCGACGGCGAAGGCACCCTTCTGAACGATTTTCGCGCGCGCGGGTCTGACGGCCACGCGCCCGTCGGTCCCTCGGGGTACGAGCGCACGTTCGTTCTCGAGCTTGACGCGGCGCAGTACCAGCTGGACGTCGACCGCGGAGGCTCCGAGAACGACGTGTACTCGTCGCTGAACGTGCTGATGCGTCGTCGTCCGAAGGAGAACAACTTCAAGTCCATCCTGGAGTGCATCCGCGACCTGATGAACGCGGACGCGCCCGTGCCGGACTGGCTGCACGACGTGTTCCTGGGGTACGGCGACCCCGCGGCGGCGCAGGGCGCGAACATGCCCCGCGAGCAGCGGCTCGCGACGGTGGACTTCAAGGATACCTTCCTGGACGCCGAGCACCTGCGCGAGTGCTTCCCCGACCGCGACGTGCGGTTCGCGACGGCGGACGGGACGCCCTGCGACGCGCCCGTCCCGCCGTTCAGGGTGGCGTTCGAGGAGAACGAGGAGGAGAAGGAAGGTGCGGACGACGACGACGCAGAAAAAGACTTACAGGCGGCGAAAAGCGAAGACGAACGCGGCTCCGTTTCGAAACGAATCCTCCGCGTGGAGTCGTACGTGCCGCCCGATCCGGGCCCGTACCCCGAGGACCAGCCCGTGCTGAACGCGGTGCGGTTCACCCCGACGCAGGTCTCGGCGATCGCCAGCGGCGTGCAGCCCGGGCTTACGATGGTGGTGGGGCCCCCGGGCACCGGCAAGACGGACACCGCGACGCAGATCATGCACTGCCTGTACCACAACGAGCCGGGGCAGCGCACGCTGCTCATCACGCACTCCAACGCGGCGCTCAACGACCTGTTCCAGAAACTCATGCAGCGGGACGTCCCCGCGCGGTACCTGCTGCGCCTCGGGCAGGGCGAGCGCGACCTGGACACGGACCTGGACTTTTCCCGACAGGGCCGCGTGAACGCGATGCTGCAGCGCCGCCTGGAGCTCCTGGCGGTTGTGGAGCGCCTGGCGACGTCGCTCGGTGTCCCCGAGGACGTGGCGTACACGTGCGAGACCGCCGGACATTTCTGGCTAACGCACGTGCTGGCGCGGTGGGAAAAGTTTGACGCCGCCGTCGCGGCGGCGCGCGCGCGGGGCGAGGCGGCGTCGGCGCCCTCGTTCGTCGCCGAGCGGTTCCCGTTCGTCGGCTTCTTCGCGGACGCGCCGCAACCGTTGTTCTCCGGTGTGGACTTCGAGGCGGATAAACGGAAGGCGAACGGGTGCATGCGGCACGTGCGAGAAATGTTCACCGAGCTGGCGGAGTGCCGCGCGTTTGAGCTTTTGAAAAACGCGGGCGACCGGTCGAACTATCTGCTCACGAAGCAAGCCAAGGTTGTTGCGATGACGTGCACGCACGCGGCGTTGAAACGCAAGGATTTCCTGCGTTTGGGTCTGAAGTACGATAACCTGGTCATGGAAGAGAGCGCGCAGGTGTTGGAAATCGAGACGTTCATCCCGATGATGCTGCAGCATCCGCTGGACGGCCGGAGCCGGCTGAAAAGGGTCGTGCTCATCGGCGACCACCACCAGCTCCCGCCCGTGGTCAAGAACCTGGCGTTCCAGAAGTACTGCAACATGGACCAGTCGCTGTTCGCGCGCTTCGTGCGGTTAGGGAACCCCACCATCCAGCTCAACGCGCAGGGACGCGCGCGCCCGAGCCTCGCCAAGCTGTACAGCTGGCGGTACGACGCGCTCGGCGATTTGCCAAACACGTTTGAGAAGGGGTCGGCGTACGCCCTGGCCAACCCCGGTTTCGCGCGCGACGCGCAGTTCGTGGACGTTCAAGATTACTCCGGCGTCGGCGAGAGCGCGCCTACGCCGCACTTCTACCAGAACCTCGGCGAGGCCGAGTACGTGGTGTCCGTGTACCAGTACATGCGCCTGCTCGGCTACCCCGCGGAGAAAATCTCCATCATCACCACCTACCGCGGACAAAAGCACCTGATTAGAGACGTCGTCAACGCGCGGTGCGCGAGCCACCCGCTGTTCGGCGCGCCCAAGTCGGTGACCACCGTGGACAAGTTCCAGGGCCAGCAGAACGACTACGTGCTGCTCTCGCTGGTGCGCACCAGGGCGGTCGGGCACATCAGGGACGTGCGGCGTCTGGTGGTGGCCATGTCGCGCGCGAGGCTGGGTTTGTACGTTTTCGGCAGAAAGGCGCTCTTCGAGCAGTGCTACGAGCTTTCGCCCTCGCTGCGGCACTTGTTCGAGGGGCGCCCGACGAAGCTGGCGCTCGTGCCCACGGAGCGGTTCGACGGGCTTAGACGCGCGGCGGACGAAACCGCGACGAACCCGTACCTGGTGCCGGACGCGGTCGCCATGGGGCACGTCGTGAACCAGCTCGCGCTGAAGTGGCAGCAGGAGCAGATGGCGGCGGCGGCGACGCCGCCTGTAGTGTCGGTGGCCTCGGGAGTCTCAGCTGCGGCGCCGCCGCCGCGGGGGCGAGACGAAGATGACGATTTAGCGCCGGATTATTGATAACACGAGAGTTACCGATTAGAAGCTCGTGGTGAACGCGACGCACTGCGTGAGGTACAGCGGGTTCTTCGTGCCCACGGTGAAGCAGCTCGTCGGGAACAGCGGAAGCCACCACCCGCGGTACCACGCGTCGAAGCCCCCAACTCCGAACGCCGAAATATTCCCCACGTCGTTAAACTGCGCGAGCGCTCGCGAGCGCGCCTCGGAAGGCGCTCGCGGGGATAGCGCAGCAGCCACGAGGATGATGATGAGAACGAGGCTCGTGACGCATGCCACCGAACGTTTCGTTCGCGCGCGCCACGAGCGTCGCATCGCGCACGACTGTGTCTGAGCGTTTTCGTTCGTTCCGACTGCTATTAGAAGTTCTCGTCGAGTCGAAATTGCCCACGACAGAAATCGTCCCGACTTCGCGCCCGAAATCGTCAGACTTCGCGGCGCGCGATCTCGCCGTTCGCGATGGACGACCTCGAGTTCGACTTCGAGGATGAGATCAACGCGACGGATGTGGGGCAACCGCAGCAGGCGCCGGAGACGCTGCCCGAACGCGCGAAGAAGAACTACAGACAGGTACGCGCGACACACGCAGGCGCTCCCGAATCTGAACGCGCACATTCATTTGATCGCCGATCGGCACCGAAACAACCCTAGCATGTCGACGCGGGCGATCCGCGCGCTACGGGGAGAAGGGCGTACGAGCAGACACCCTCCGGAGCGAGCGTTCATCATCTTTCCCCCTCGGCCTCGCATGCGCACACGTACACTCGCTGACCTCATGATGACGCATCTCGTCCATGGACGTTTCCTCCCCCCACCACGACACCCCACATTAGACGGTGTGCCGCCACTGGTTGCGCGGCTTGTGCATGAAGGGCAACGATTGCGGGTTCCTGCACCAGTTCGACAAGCAGCGCATGCCGACGTGCCGCTTCTTCGCCAAGTACAACGAGTGCAAGGAGCCCGACTGCCCGTTCAAGCACTCGCTGGAGGACGTCAAGGACTGCAACATGTACAAGCTGGGCTTCTGCATCCACGGGCCCAACTGCCGGTACCGCCACCCGCGCTCGGACGGGGACCCGCCGGAAATCGCGGAGGCGGCGCTCTTCGGCCGGCCCGGACATCTGCACGGCGCCGCGCCCAGGCACGTGCGCCAGCAGCAGTCGGCAATGCTGGCGATGCGCCAGCAGCAGCAGCTCGCGGCGGCGCCGCCGGGAAGTGGGCAGGCGGGCGGGCCGGGAGATGGACCGGGCGGGTTCGCGCCCCCCCCGCTTCCGCCCGGGCCGCCGCCCTCCTCGGTGCGGCGGATGGAAACCACGCACGCGCTGCCGGACCGGCCGGGCGCGGGCGACGGGAACCCGTTCAGCGAGCCGCCGCTGGCGGGGGGGGGCTTGCCCGGGATGCCCGGCGCGGCGTAGGCGGGTTGGAGGGAGAGACTAACGCTGCGCGGCGCGCGACGATGTAACAAAGAAACGCCGAGATAAACGCCGGTACGCGAGCGACGAAAAAAAGAAGCGTCTCTCGTCACAACTTCAAGCTCTCTCGTGAACACCTTCTTGTCGTCACTTGCCCCAGTCGTCGTCGTCGCCCCAGTCGTCGTCGGCGGCGTCCCACTTGCTCTCGCCCTGCTTTTGCGTCGTCGTCGTTTCGCGGACGGGGCTGTCCCGCCCGCTCTGCGACCCGCCCCCCACGCTCCCCGCGGCGCTGGAGGTGGCGGAGACAAAAGCGCTGGCGCCGGCGGACGACGCGCCGCCGAAGGACGCCGCGCTCCCGACGCGCGCCGGCGGTTTCGATCCGGAAGAGTCCTCCTCGTCATCCTCGGCGTCCCAGCCGCCGAACGACCCGTCGCCCGCCGCGCGCGCCTCCGCGCGCAGACGCTCCAACGGCGCGGCCCGCGGCGCGGCCGCGGGAGGCACGGAGCCCGACCCGAAACCGGAGTACTTGCCTCCCTGGCTCGGAGGCACGTCGTCGCGCCGCGACGCGTTTTCCAAACGTCTCCGCTCGAAAAAAGCCTCTTTGCCCGCCGCCGAGCGCTCGTACGCCTCGCGCGAGGGTTCGCCGGCGGCGCCGGCGTCGGCGTTCACGCCGCCCCACCCGGCGTCGTCCTCGGCGTCCCACCCCCCCCACGTGTCGTTCCCGGCGCGCCGCGCCGCGCCGTCCCCGGAGCCGAAGGCCCCCTCCTCGCCGGTGAGCGTCTCGAGCTGGCTCACCCCCGCGCGCAGCATAGACTTGAGCCCGGACCAGGTTTTTTGGCCAATCTCCACCCCCTTCTGCGCGACGTTCGCGGCGCGCGCCTGCACCTGGTCCATGTCCCCCGCCTGCACGTCGCTGAGCGTCTGGTGCGCGGCTCTGCCGGCGCTCCCGAGCGTCTCGCCCGCGACGCGCCCGGTCTGCACGGCGACGCGCCCCAGCTGCTGCGTGATGCTGGACAAACCGTTCCCGAGCGTCCCGAAAAGATCCTCCATCGGGTCGTCGCGTTTTGGCGCCGAAGGGCCGGCGCCGCTTCCGAAACCGACGTACTTACCGCCCTCGCTCGGACGCACGCCCTCCGGCTTAGCCGCGTTGAGCGCGCGCTGGCGATTGAAGAACTCCTCTTTACCCGCGGCGGAGCGGTTATAGTCCTCCGCGGTGTACTCCGTTCCGGTGCCGCCGGTTGGTTTGTTCGACCCTTTGGAGGCGCCGGAACCCGTAGAGGGAGAGTCCCACCCCCAGTCGTCGCCGCCGCCAAAGCCGCCGGCGCCGCCGCCGGCGCGCCGCGCGGGCGGCGCCGCCGCCACCGCGCCCATGGGTATGTCCGCGGGACACGTCCACGGTTTCCCCTCCGCCGCCGCGGCCACCTTCTCCTTGAACGCCTCCGCGGCCCTGGTGTTGTACTTGACCTTCGGGTCCGTGTGCTTGTCGATGCCGTACTTTTTGAGAAACGCGTTGAGGTCGGCGTTGCCGCCGGCTTGCATCTTTTTCAGTTGCGCGGCGGACCAGGAATCCATCCCCACCGAGCGCACGAAGGAGATGTGCACGCCCAGCCCGCGGTGGATGCCGGAGCACTCGAGGCACATGAAGATGCCGTACGACACGGAAGCCCACTGGGGGTTCTTCGTGTTGCAGTCCGCGCAGATCTGCGGGAGGAAACGGGGCGCGCGCGTCAGCGGAGAGCGCCGCGCGCGAAAAAGCGAAAGCCGCAGGGTGTTCACGGGACGCGGCCGAAAAAAAAAAGCTGTCGCGAGACGCGGCCGAGGCCCGCGTCCCCTTGCGCGATCGCGTATCCCCGCGCGTGTCCCGGGCGGGGCAGGGCAGACGCGACGGGCCTCGATCGCGCGTGCTCGTCTCCGCGTATCACTCGCGCGCAGAGAAAGGGCTGATCGGGATCCACGGGGGGGAGGACGCGTACGCACCCCGTTGTCGCGCTGCTGCTGCAGCTCGCGCAAGATGGCCGCAGCCTCGGGAGACGCCATGGCCGCGGCTCGGGAAAGGTGGACGAGTTTCGGCGCGCCTCACGCGTCGACGCGCGTTATCGACGAGTCCTGAACACGTCCAGCCCGGAAGAGACCGCGACGCGTGCGCCGCTCGATCGGTCGCGTCGGACGCGCCCGTGGGTCTGCGCGCCGCGGCCTCGGTCTCGTCGGTCCCCTCGGCAAAAACACAAGTGGCCGAAGTCTTTTTTTTGGTTCGATTGGAGCCACTGATTTTCTTTCGTCGCGCAACGCCACCTTCGAAGAGGAGACGACGAGGTTGACTCGCCGAGACACATCACGTCGCGCCGTATCTGACCTCGAGACCCCTCCGTGTGACGCCGCGAAGGTGAGGGCGACGGCGCGTCCAGGTATCGCGGCGTCATCCCCTTCGCGCGCGCGGCGTGCCCATCGGTCTCGCCGATTGGGAACGCGGCGATCGAGACGCGTAGACGCGTTCGGGTTCGGTCTCGGGCGTTCGACAACCGTCGGGTGGTGGTGCGCGCGTGATCGTCAACCGAGCCCCTCTCCGCACGAACGCCGACACAGCGATTGAGACCCACGCGCAGCCGTTACTCGTCCGCTCCGCGTCTTCCGCGATGGGCAAGGGCGAGCACGTCGGGGACTACCCCCCTCCCACCGACACGGAGCACGAGCGGATGCAAGGCTTGCGCGCCATGCTGCGAAACGCGAATCTGGAGTTGCCGCGCACGATGCGCATTCCGGCGAACGGCGGCGAGGCGAGGTCCATCCTGCGGTTCACGAGGGCACGAAAGGACACGGAGAAGTCGTTCGCCATGCTCGAGAAGAGCTTGGAGTGGAGACGGGAGGTGGGCGCGAACGACTGTCTCGCCGCGCCGTTGTCGGATGAGCACGCGCTTATCTTGTCCGAGATCCCGGGATTTTACGTCGGACACGGCACGCGGGGCCACCCCGTGTTCCTGGACCACACCGCGGTGGTCCCGTGGGACATGATCCTCGAGAAAATGGGCATGGAGACGTTTCTGTACGCGCAGGTGCAGCTGCTGGAGTACACGCAGCAGGTTGTGTACCAGACGGCGTCTCGGAAATACGGCAAGCCCATCACGCAGGGCATAAACGTGTGGGACGTGAAGGGGCTGACCCTGTCCAAGTTCACCGCGAAGGTGCGCGAGATCTCTTCCAGGACGTCCAAGATCGCGCAGGACAACTACCCGGAGTCTCTCGCGGCGGCGTACGTGATCAACGCGCCGTCCATCTTCAAGGTGATCTGGGCGGTGATCTCGTCGTTCCTCGACCCGAAAACCGTCGCCAAGGTGCACATCTACGGCTCCGGCCCGAAAGCCTTCGCCAAGCTCAAGGCGCACCTCGGGGACGACTGCTTCCTCACCGAGGAGATGGTGTGCTGCGGGGTCAAGGAGGTGGGGGACGCGGAGAAACGCATGGGTATGCAAAGCGGGATGGCCGCCGCGCAGACGTGGATCAGGGAGAGGAACGAGAGTAACATCCCGTGGTACGTGGACGAGGCGTCCGTCGCCATGGACGCCGAATCGGAATCCAGCGACGGCGCTGAACCGATCGGCGCGGCCGCCTCGCTTCTGCAGCTCGTGGGGCTGCGCCGCTCGAACTCGACGGCGGCGGACTCGGACAACGGGGACGAGTTTTTCGACGCCGAGGAGGATGCCTTCTCCGCCTTCGGCGATTTCGACGACTTGCCGGGCGACGGCGTCGGGCCGTCCGCCGAGTACCAGGCCATGCCTTCCGCGCCCGGCTCGACCGTGAAGCTCATCGACCCGGCGGCCCAGCCCAGCGACGCGGCCGAAGCCGAGAAGCGGGAGGCGGCGAAGGACGCCGCCGCGGAGCGGAAAAAGAAGAGTTGCTGCGGATGTTGTTGACGTTCGGGCGAGGCCGGGAAAAACGAGAGAAGCGGTGCGTAGCTAGAAGCATAGACACGACGCGCATAGACTGTACTGCGATGCACTCGTTTGGACTCGCAACGGTAACGGCTAGGGGTGATGTACACTGGGTGTGTCACGCCGCGAACGTCCTCTCGCTCCGCGCCTCACCGCGCGCACGGTTGTGACATCGGTCAAGTATAGGCCACTCTCCCCGCTCTCAGAGCGCTCTCAGAGCTCGGGGATGGGTTTCTGCGTCGGCAGCAGCCCGAAGCGCTTCTTGCACGCCACGCGCTGCTTGGAGAACTTATCGTCGGGGCTGAACCGCGCGGGATGCGCCGACTGCGTGGGGCTGCCGTCGGGCGCGGTTTTCTGCGATCGATGCGTACGGCGAGAGGGGGCTCGGTCAGTCCGGGCGTGACGTTCCGCGAGGGTTTCTTTCCCCAATCCGCGGGACTTCGGGATCGCTCCGTCCGGGTCAGGTGGGGGAACGCGCGCGTACCTTCAGGGTGTACACCCGGACCCCCTTCTCGTCGAGATAGTACATGAGATACCTGCGGGTGTGGGAAGGGCGGGTCAGAAGGCTGCGGTGGGGGTCCTCGGCCGGTTCGCGAAAGGCGCAATTTCGCCTTTTTGGCAACCACCATTACGCCGCGCGCGGCGGCGGTAGCGGCAGCCGCGGACTCGATCGCGGGGGGACTCACATGACGCGCGTCCTGTATCACAGATGATGCAGTGGTGCCCGTGTGACGACTGGACTGTCCGTGAACGAACTGTCGACGACTCGCGCGCGGCGTGTGTGAGCAGCCGCCGACAATCGCCGCCGCTCCTGCCGGGGCGATTTTTCACCGGGGAGCGCGCCGATTCTTGAAAAAGCCAGAACCAAAAGGCCGACATGGCCTGCGCGTCCGATCACTCCCGCGCGGCGCGGCGCCTGGTGGAATGGCGGGAAGCCACCCCGCGGCGTTTTTGCTGGAGAACCCGACGAAGCTGTACCGGGACTGCTTGCGCCTGGCGGATTTCCTCGCGAAGAAGCAGGGGTTCCCGCGCGAGGCTCTCCGCGCGCAGGTCACCGCGCCGTGGCGACGAAACCAGCACGAGACCGACCCGGAGACGATCATGAGACAACGCGAAGCGGCGGTGCGCGGTTTATCGAATTACATGATGTACGAGGCGTCCAAGGGGACGATGGACGGTGCGCCGACCTTCGTCCCGGAGGACGGCGAGGCGGGGGATAAGGACGAGGGGGGAAAGTGAGACTCCCGCGGGGAACTTCGTCGGCCCCGACGCGGGGATGCGTAGATTTGTAGAAAGCCAAAAAAACGTTTCGCGCGAAAAGGTTTCGCCGAGAAGGCGAAGAGACGATTCGCGCCGCGATATCTCTCCCCGTCCGTCACTCTCCTCCGCACCCCGCGGCGGCCCGCGCTCAGCACACGACCCAGAACGCGAGCGTGGGTGAGAACGCCGCGGAGACGCTCACGATGACGCACGCCACGAGCGCGCCTTCGCCTTCGCCGGCGCGCCCGTAGTCGGGCCGCATGAACTTCCGGAACGACGCCCAGCTCCCGACTCCTATGGCGAGCGCCCAAAGCCACAGCAACGTGACCTGCGCGGCGCGCCCGAGCCTCGTGACGCTCAGCCCCACGAGCATCTGTACGATCCCGAGCAGATGCGCGCCCGAGTTCATGTACGCGAGCGCGACGGCGAGGCCGGGCGTCACGACGGCGCCGTCCGGGTCGGCGTCGCCCGCGCGCGAGAGGATTAAAAGCGTCTGCGAGACGAAGACCGCGGCGACCAGCGGCGCGAGGTCGCATATCGAGACACCTCCCGTGGATCTCTCCTCGTTGACATGACGAAGGATGCGATGGAGACGTCCCGTCGCATGTGCGCGTGAGGAGCCCGTCTCGACGTCGGATCCCGAACGAAAGTCGGATCCCGCGTTGGAATCGTGAATCGCGTTCGAAGGGATGATCGGGCCGCAGAAGAAGCGGTACCACTCCCCGCGACGTCTCTCGCTTCGTCTCTCGCTTCGCCTCCGAACACGACGCGCGACGGTTTCGGCGGTTTCGCCGGTAACATCACCATCGGCTGCCGCTCCAGAATACGTCTCGTCGTCGCTCCCGCCGAGCGCGGAGTCGTCGTCTGGAGCCGACGCGGAGTCGTCGCCGGAGGCGTCCGCGGAGGTCTCGTCCTCGCCTCGGCGCGCCTCCGGGTCCCGGTCCCGGCGCCGCGGCGCGTCGCGCGAGAAGACCCGGCGACCCCCGCGTGTGCCGGGCGCGCGCTGGCGCCTCGTCCCGTCGCCCTCGCGGGACAGACTCAGGCCGGTGTGTCGGTTGCAGACCTCGCACACGGCGTCGCCGCGGGACCGGAACCACCGCAGCGCGCACCGCTTGTGCGCGGCCCGCAGGCCTCCCTTGCACGCGCACTCCAGCGTCACCGGGTGGCCGGGGGGAGCGGACAAGTCGTCGTGGCATATCCTGCACACGGGCTCGGGAACCTCGGCCTCGGGCGATCGCGCGCGGTCCTGCACCACGTTCGCCGCCTCGACGTCCGTCAGCTCGACGTCCGCGCCGGGCATAGCGCGCCCAGCCTCGCCCGGTCCCGTGCTCACGGGCAGGCTTTCAAAGGGAGCGAGGCTTCCCGTTTGTCCTTGTCGGAGTGGGCGTGCGCTCGACGCGGCTCCGTATCCGCCGTCGCCGCGAAGCATGCGCGGTGCCCGCTCGAGTGTGGGGCGCTCGAGGAGACGGAACCCGCGTGGCGAGGACTCGCGCCCGCGCGACGGCGCGACACAGAGGAGTTCGACGCGCGCGCGAGGTGTCACCTCGTTTTCGTCAGTCGAGCACGTTCGAGAGTTATCAGACCCTCAGATCCCGACACGCGTGCCAGTGCCAATAACTTGCTGAGGCCGCGGGGATTCCGAGACGCGGACGAGCCCGCGGCCTTTCGTGAAAAAAACACACACGCGCACGCGCACCGGTCCCGGCCGCCGCAGCGTCGTTCGCCGCCCTCCCGCGTGGCGCAGAGCGTGCGACGATGGCGTCTCTCTTCGGCATGTCCAGCGGGTACGAGCAGGTGGGCGAGACGCCCGCGGCGTACCAACCTCCTGGCTCTCGCAACAAATCCAATGCGCTGGACCTGAAGCAGCTCCAGGAGGGAATCGCCAGTGCCGCGCAGGGCATCGCGGAGAAGGTGGGCGCGGCGAGCTCCGCGGCGCAGAAGAAGATGCCGGACCACCACCGTCCCCCGGACACGAACTGGGACCAGAAGCCCGGCAAGAGCTCGCCCGGCGCGAGCGCGTTCCAGAGCAGTTTCCAGAGCGGCACCTCGAGCGGGTTCGGCCCCGGCGGGGGCGTCGGGCCGAGGCACGCGAACCCGTACGATGACCCCGCGAACGCGCCCTCCGGCGCGGAGAAGATGAACCTCGGGAACAAGTACGCCAAGAGCTACTCCTCCTCGAACCCTCCTCCCCGTCCCGGGGACAAACCCGAGAACGAAACGCGCCCGTCTATGCCTTCGTTCATGGACGAGCTCGGGATGGACAAGGAGCCGTCGCGCAAGGAGCGCAAGAAGAAGCTCCAGAAAATCGCGGATGACCCCGGCATCCTGGTGGACGCCGCCGCGCGCGGGGACGTGAGCGAGATTCGCGAGCTCGTCGTGGACTACGAAGTGCCCGTGGACCAGCCCCGCGTCGGCGGGGACGGGGTCACGCCGCTGCAGGCGGCGACGCTGAAAAACCAGCCGGATGCCGTGAAAGCGCTGCTGAAACTCGGCGCCGACACGGAGGTGGCGGACGCCGAGGGTAACCGGCCTCTGCACGTGGCCGCCGCGAAGGGCTTCGCGGAGGTCGTAAGGCGGCTCTGCAAGGGCAAGGCGGACAAGCAGGCGCCCGGCCAGGCGGGCGCGACGCCGCTGCACCTGGCGTGCCGCAAGGGCCGCGAGGAAACCGTCGGGGCGCTCGTCGAAGCCGGCGCGTCGCTGGACTCGGCGGACCTGAAAGGTTCGTTCCCGCTGCACGCGGCGGCGGCGGGGGGGCACGAGGAGATTGTCGAGTTCCTGCTGGAGCACGGCGCGGACCCGGCGGCGAAGGACGCCAAGGGCAAGACCGCGAAGAGCGTCGCGGCGAAGAAGGGGTACGACGACGTCGCGAAGATTATCAAGCGCGCCATCCGCGAGAAGATCAAGGAGGAGGATGGAGAAGAGAGCGACTGATGAGACTCGAGGGACGCGGCGTCGTTTGGATGCGCGCGTACTTGTAGTACCGCGATGCGCGATACGATAGTCTATTCATCACGATGTATGTATGTATACGCTTTTTCGATATACGATCACCTCTACGCTCTATCCTCTACCGCGCGAAACGAAGCGCGTTTCGCGCCGCTACGCCCTCGGGTCCTTGACGACGACGCACGTGCACTTTGCGGATCTCGCGCACTTCAGCGAGACGGACCCGATGATTTCGGCGCCTGCGTGGCCGTTTGTCCCGAGCAGAAGCACGTCGGCGCCGATGTCCCGCGCGAGTTTCAATATGTCATCCGCCACGCTCGTCGTGTGGTCCCTCCCCGCGTGCGTCACGCACGTCAGCTTCTTCGCGTCGCACGCCGCCTTGTAGTGCTTCAGCAGCTCGTCGGGATGCGACGTCGGCGATCCGTCCACGTCGCGGTTCACGTAGACGTGCACTTCGTCCGCGGGCGTCGCCAGCTTGGAAACCGTCAGCGCAAAGGCGAGCCTCGCCGCCGGCGAGTCGTCCGTCGCGACGAGGAACGTGAGGCCTCCAAGCTCCCCGCGCGTGTCGAACGAGGTAGCCTTCACGATCGCCACGGAGACGTCCGAGCGGTGCAGGCTGCCGTCGCACGTGCTGCCCATGACCGCGAACGAGTCCGCGTGCACGGCGCCTTGCTCGACTTTCAAGCCCGTGGCGCCCACCACCAGTATGTCCGCGCCGCGCGCCTCCGCGGCTTTCGCCAGGACGTGCTCGATGCTCTGGTCGGCAGGTTTCGCGAGCGCGTGGAACTTGGCATCCACCTTCAAGTCCGGCCCGGTCGTGCGCAGCGCGCACTCCTTCTCGATGTGCTCGGGACTGAGGAAGGCGGGCGCGTCCGGGTCCGCCTTGACGTGGAGAATGTCGAGCGTCGCGTCGTCGGGGTGGCGCTTTTCGTTCGCGAGCGCGACCGCCAGGTCCAAGGCTTTCTTGCTGACTTTGGAGCCGTCCACCGCGACGGCCACCTGCAGCGTCGCGCCGACGCGGTGGTGGCAGTACGCGAACGACTCCTCGAACGAGTCCATGGCGTGTCAAGAGCGCGACGCGTGTTGTGGCAAGAATTCTCGTTGTTACATTGTACTTGCCGACGCGGCACTCGCGTCGATATTTTTCGTCGGCGTCGATTCCAGTTTTCGCGCGAAAAACGCATTCGAAAAACGCATTTCGCGCGCCCTCGCTCGACCCCGAGGGATGCTTCCCGCGCTCGTTCGAGACCGAAACGAACACCGAATGACTTCTACACGCTCTCGGAGTGATCCAGAGCGACGGTATCGTCGTCGCCCCCGCCCCCGCCCCCGCCCTCTCGTTCGCCTCCGCGTTCTGAGTCGTCGCCGACTTCGGCGCTCGACGCCGCCGGCGACGCCGCCTCGCTCGCGCGGCGCGGCGCCGCGACGTCTCCTTGGTTCGCGACCCCGGGCGACGTCTCCGCCGTCTCACCGTCGCCGTCGTCTTTGCCCCCGTCCTCCTCGTCGTCTTCCCCGGAAGAACGACGACGCAACAGAGGCGTGGCCGGCGCCGGCGCGCCCCCCGTCGCGATGACGTACGCCTCGTGCTGCCCCCTGAGAATTGTCAGCGCGCGAGACACCGACTGCGCCTCGAAACGCCACTTCTCGGTCAAAGAGCGAGCTTCGGCGAGGTCCCGCGTGAGGCCTTCGATGTCACCTCGCTTTTTACTCATCTCTTCACGCAGACTTTCGTTCTCTCGCCTCGAATGCTCGAGGTCACCCGTCGTCGCCGCCGTCTCCGCGCGCGATGCCGCGAGCGAGGCGGCGGATTTCCGCGCCGCCGCCGCGGCGGCGTCTCGTTGGTACTGCAGCTCCGTCGTCGCCTCAAGCTTCTCCGCCTCGGCTTCCGCGAGCCTCGCCTTCGCCCCGTCGCGCTCGCCGCGGAGAAGCGCCAGCGCGCGCGCGTGCGCCTTGCGCTCGAGCACCATCTCTTCCAAACCGGTGCGCGCCAAACGCACCTCCGCCGCGTCCTCGGCGACGCGCCTCTCCGCCGCCGCCAGAGCCTCTTTGGCTCGGCGGGTCTCGCCGCGCGCCGCCTCGAGCGCGTCGCGGTCGCGCGCGGCGCTCGCCGCGGCGGCGGTGGCCGCCGCGTGCGCGTCTCGCACCCTCCCCTCGGCGTCGCGCAACGCGGCTTCGTGCGCTTCGTGTCCTGCATCCTTCGCCCGCAGGGCCGCCTCGAGCTCGGAGACGCGCGCGCGAAGCGAACGCGACTCGGCGTCGACGCGCTCCGCCCTCGCCTCCGCCGCCGCCGCCGCGTCCCGCGCCGCCTGCGCGCGGTCGATCTCGTCCTTCCTCAGCGCCAGCTCCGACCTGACCTCTCCGGTGGCCTCCTCCGCGCGGTCCGCGCGCGCGCGCTCGCGCTCGGTCAGCGCCAGCGCCGCGTCCAGCTCGGCACGCCACTCGGCGCGGAGCGCGGTGTGGTCGCGGAGCGCGTCGAACAGCGTCGCGTGCGGGTGGTTGAGCGCCGCCGCGGCGGTGGACGCAGACGTAGAGCACGTCCTGGTGGTGGCCAGGTTTCTTCGCGAGGCGTCCGCAGCTGCGCCGGAAACGCCGTGGCGCGCGGACTGGGTCCTCGGCCTCGCGGGTCCGACGCTCGTGATGAAGAGCTGCGGACCCGGGGACCCGGCGTCGCCCGACGCCGCCGTCGCCGGGCGCGCCGATGAAACGCGCCTCCGCGCGGGCTCCACGGTGGACGGCCGCTGCGCGGCTCCCGCCTTGAACCCCGCGGCGACCGGCGCCGCGACGCGCGCCGAGGGCGCGCGAGGACGTGGGGGGGGCTCGACGGGCTCGGGCTCCCCGAACGCGCGGGCGGGACGCGAGGTTCGCGGGTGGTACACCATCTGGGCCGCCTTGTCCGCGTTGACTGGCCTTCGATTCTCTTGACTGGCCCTCGAATCTCCGCGACACCAGGCCGGGACGGTCACATCCGGAGGGAGGGGAGCGCCAACCCGCGGTTCGCTCCGTGAACTGCGCGCGCTTTGCGCGGTCCGAGCGCTTCGTGTCGAGGTCAACGACGTGGACATCGCGCTCGCGCGCGTCTCGCGAACTGAGTCGATTTCGGTTCCGAGTCGGCACGTTCCCCTCGGACGACGAAACGCCCGCCGAGAAAAAACGCCGGATTTCGGTCCAGTGGGCTCATCGCTCATATCCGGAAAGTGCCGACGTCGCGGTGCCGAGCCGCCACCGGCGCACACCGCGCCGCGCCCAGCTATGCACGCCGTGCGCCTCGGGATATCCTCCGGACCGTCGGCGTTTCGGTCAGCCGCGCGTGCCTCACGCGCGCGTCGTTTCCTCGCGAGGCGCGACGGGTGCGCCACGCACAACATCGCCGAACCCTCCCCCGGGCGAACACGTCACGTCGCGATGGCAGCTTCTCGGGACGCCTCCGACTCAGGAGGAACCCCTCCCCGGGTCGCCGTGGTGGGCGCCGGGATCTCCGGGCTCACCGCCGCGTCGCGCCTTGCGCGCGGGGGGTGCGCGGTGACTGTGTACGAGACTGGGAGAGGCCCCGGCGGGCGCACTTCGACCCGGCGCGCCGGCCCCGACGGCGCCGGGTGGCAGTTCGACCACGGCGCGCAGTATTTTTCGGCGAAGGATCCGGCGTTCCGCGCCATCGTGGAGGACTGGCGCGCGGAGGGCCTCGTCGCGGAGTGGACCGGCGTGTTCGGCACGCTGGACGCCACCACGGGGACGTTCGTTCGTGAGGACGCGCAGGAAACGAAGGAACGCTGGGTCGGGACCCCGTCTATGAACGCCATCGCGAAGGGACTGTCGCGGCGCGCCGGGATTTCTCTCGTCACGTCGCGGCGCGTGACGTCGTTCGAGGGCGGACCCGGTGTCGGGGACGGCTCGTGGACCGTGGTGCACCGCTCTTCCGCGCCGACCGCCAAGACCGACGCGAACGGCGACCCTGTGCCTGTCGAGCCTCCGCGGCGCGACGCGCGTTTCGTCGCCGTCGTCGCCGCCGACAAGCAAGCCGCGAGCGACCGGAGCGTCCGCGTCTACGGCGAGGACCCGCCGCTCCTTTCGCTCGCGGCGCCCGCGGTGTGGGAGGCCATGCGCGCCTCGGGCCAGACCCCGAGCTTCGCGCTGATGCTGGCGGTGAAGAACGGGACGAGCGGCGCTGATGACGGAGTTAAAAAACAAAAATCGAAAACGCGGCTGTTCGAGTTCCAGGGCGCGACGGTCGCGGGGGACGACGTGGTGGCCTGGATCGCCGACGACTCGTCCAAGCCGGGGCGGCCGACGGGCGCGCCCGACGCCGACGTGACGTGCTGGGTGGTCCAGAGCACGCCGGCGTACGCGGCGCGGCGCGTCAAGGCCATGGCCACCGTCCCCGGGACGGCGCCGCACCAGGCGCTTCTGAACGAGGTGGCGGAGGAGATGACGGACGCGCTGCTGAACCTCGCCGCGAACGCCGCGAAGCGCCGAGGCGAATCGCTCGAAGCGTCCGACGTCGAAATCGCGCACGTCGCCGCGCATCGCTGGGGCGCGGCGTTCCCGGACGACGGCGCGGTGGCGGCGGCGGCGGCGGCGGGGAAGGGGTGCCTCGCCGACGCGGAGAGGAGAGTGGTGGGGTGCGGGGACTTCTGTGTGTCCCCTAAGATCGAAGGCGCAGCGCTCAGCGGGGCGGCCGCCGCCGCGCGGGTCGCGGAAATGATCGCCGAAACGCCCGCGGCGGCGCTGTGACGCTGAACCGTCTCCGGAAGCGTTTGAGACCGCGACGAGGAAAGAGAGCACGCGCGTAGATCGAGTATGAGTAGTCTATATATGCACGTGCTCGCGCCGTTTCGTTTTCGCGGGGTCCTCTGACTCTCCCTCGCGTTACTCCTGAAACGAACGACGAACGCGTCATTTCACGCGCACGGTTCTGCCCGCCATCGAGCTCCGCGTGTGCGCCTTGGACAGGCGTTGCCACGCGGGTTCCCAAGCCGGCGCGCGCGGCAGCCCACCCGCGTGGCCGGCGTCTGCGCCTCCGTCGAACCCGGTCCGAATCACCGCGCATCCCGGCTTGTTGTTCGCGCGCTCCGCGTCCGCAGTCTGCGCCTGTTTCCTGAACCGCTGCGCCTCGCGCTGGTACACCGAGGCGTCCCCTTTGACGGTCAGGTCCACGCCCCACTTGGCGGCGCCCGACGCGGCGGTCGCGCGGTCGTCGCCGGGCGCGCCGACGTGCACGAGCTCCCAGCCGCCCCGTGTGGCGCCGAGAGGAAGCGCGACTTCCTCGCCGCGCCGGCGGTCGTCCTCCAGGACCTCGAACGCGTCGTCGAACGCGCGCGGACACAGGTCCGCCGTCACGGGCGTGCTGTGCTCCATGCACGGACTCGAGTTCACCTCCAGCAGCCACACCTTCATGTGCTCGTCGATCACGAAGTCGTACCCGAACAGTTGGCACGCGCTCGTCGCGCCCCCAGATTCCAACCCGTCCTCGGCGCACGCCAGCGTCGCAACCGCCGCGGCGCGCATCTGCGGCTCGAGCGAGGTTTCCCACTCGTCCACGAAAGGGTCGTGGTCGTCTTCGGAAACGTGCTTGAGATCGGTATCGCTGGATTCCAGACCGCCGCCCCCGCCCTCGCGCCCGCCCCGCGCCTCCGCGCGCCCGCGCGCGCGCTCCGCCCGCGTGCTCCGCAGAAACGCCTTGAAGTTTTCCAGGCGCCACATGTTCCCCTCGCCCATCGCCTGCGCGGCGTGCGCCGGGCTGTGCGCGGCGACGGCGTTGTTGCTGAGGTGCCTGAAGACGTTGGAGACGTCGTCCAGCGCGTACTCCTCCGCGCAGAACCGCAGGTAGGGCTCGCGCCACATCCAGACGCGCAGCGGCGCGACGCCCGTCACGAACACCCAGACCCGCACGTCGAATTTCCGTCCGCGGATCAAAAGCGGGCGCTCGATGTACTTTTGCGCCACCCACGCGCGTCGCCTCTGCTCAAACGGACCTCGCGACCCAGACAGGACGTGTCTCCTCGCCTGCTCGAGCGAGGTCACGCACCCGATCCCGCGCCCGCGACTCTTCCCCGCGGGCTTCAAAATCCACACGCCGCAGTCGCCCTCCATGGAAGCCTGCGGGTTCGCGCGGTCCAAAACGGCCAGCGCGGCGACGCACGCCTCGCGAAGCGCGGGGCTCAGCGGCGCCGACGACGAACGGTTTTGGTTTTGTTTTCCTTTGTCGTTCGTCTCGAATGAAACGTTCGCTCGTTTCGGTCGGAACGCCGGGCACTCTCGCAACGCGGCGCGCTCGGTTTCGTCCAGCGGCGTTCGCGCGGGGACGTCGTCCGAGGCGTGCGTTTGAACGAGACTCTCTTCGTACTCAGCCTGGTGTTTGCAGACGCGCAGCGCGACGCGCAGAGCGGTTTCCGTGGCGACGCCGTCGGCGTTTAAGCCCCCGTCGTTTAACACTCGCCGGAGCGCGCTCCGCGCGAGGGTGTTTTCGAAATCGCACTCAAACGCCCGCGTCTCGTCGTGGTCCGCGCTCAGGTCGTAGCACCGCGGGAAGAAACAGCTTATGTCCCCGACGCCGCGCCACCGCGCGTTTAGAGCCAAAGTACGGCAGAGACCAGCCTTGGTGGTCAAGTGCGCCGCGGCGCCGACGAAGTGATTCACGGTTTGACCGGGGAAGAGCTCGACATCCTTTTTTTTTTCGGCGGCGCGATCATCCGCGAGGAAACTCGGGTGTTTCGGTTCCGGCGCGATGCCGAGTTTCTTCTTCGTGACGTCCGTCAAGAACGCCGCCGCCTGAAGCTTCGCCACCTCCGTCGGGTCCCCGGCGGCGCTTCCAAAGCCGCGCGTCGTGCCTTTGCCGTGGTTTGGCCGGCGCCACGTTTTCTCACGCAGCCGCGCCTCCTCGTCGCGGCACGTGCGGGACACGTCGCGCGCGCGCGTGGTCCACTTGAGGTGGAAGTACGGGCTGTCCCGGTCCTCGTTCTCCACCCACCCGCGGCGCAGCAGGCTCGCGCGCGCGTCCGAGTAGCTCCCCACCACGATGAACACCTTCGCGGAGGGGTCGATGCCGCGCTTCTCGCGCCACGCGCGGAAACCGCGGCGCCACGCCTCGGCGCGCGACGCCGCGTCGGGGAAACCGCGGCGCGGTTTCGGTTTCTCGCGTCTCTCGCGCAATTCGCGCGTTTCGATCTTCGTCCGAGAACAGGGCGTCCTCGAGACCCGTCGCGGAAATCCTTTCGCGTCCGCCGGAGAAGGCTCGACCGCCGCTGTCTCGGGCTCGGCTGACTCGCGCGGGGCGAGAGGCTCGACCGCCGGTCCGCCGACCGCGGGCGACGTGAGCTCTTCGGTTTCGCGCGAAACCGACCCCGCCGCGTCGGCGTCATTCGGGCGCGCGGCGATTTCCTTTTTTCCTTCGCCGCCGGGCGACGGCGCCGCCGACGCCGCCGGGGTCGAGTCCCCGCTCGCGCTCGCCGCGTCGTCCTCCGAGGTGTCTTCTTTCGCGGTGTCCAAGTCCAGCGGGCGCACGTATCGCGCGTGCTTCAGGACCCGGCGCGCGTCCTCGCTCGTCTCGATCGTTCCGACTCGCGCCGAACCGTCGTCGGTGTCCTCGTCGGACGTCGTCTCTGGCTGCGCCAGCACGAGCGCCCTCGTGATCGCCGGGAACTTCTGGTGGAATTGCTCGATCGCGGGAACCGGGGAGGTCCACATGTTGGTCTCCGGTTCGGAAGCCCTCTTCGAAGACGGAACGCGCACGTCGCGCCCCAGCTCACGCTTACCTTCCGCGAGCAAGTGCAACGCCACGGTCTTCAGCGAGTCGCCGGCGTCCGCCTGCGAGCGGAGCGCCATCTCCGATGCGCGTTTCGGGGATGGCGAAATCGCCGATTACCGCACCGCAGAGGACGCCCGAGTCCGCCGGTGGCCCCCGCCGCAGAAGAGCCAGAAGACCGTAAAATCGAGGCCGAGGATCGATGCGCCGCCTGGGTTCAGATACCCTCGCCCTTACCCAGCCACGGGCGGTCCACGTGCACCGCGCCCTCGCCCCGGCGTCTGTGTGCGTCTCGGAAGCTTCTCGCGTCGTTGTTACGGAAATTCGGTCAAGAGGTTGATGCGAGATGCGACGATGCCCCGCCTGGAAAAGGAACCTTCAACTACACTTGCGCGCTCACCACATCGCGTTCGTCAGTGCGTCGCGCGCGATCCCTCCTCAGGTCCGCGCAGTGTCAAGCATGCGCCGTAGCTCCAGGCAGCCCCGCGGGGGCCAGGCGACGACCGCGGACTCCCTTCCGCCGCATGGTGCGCCCCGTCCTCGCGCCCGAGTTTTCGCGAATGCTCCTCCCGCGCTTTTCAAAACGCGGGCTAGGCTAACAAGCGAATTCCTACGAACCTGAACCCCGCAGTCGCCGCCGGCCTCCTCGCGCTCGTGGAGACGCACCCTTCGAACGTGGCGAAGATGCTCAGCGCGCCCGATGAGTCCGCCGGTCAGCTCGTGGACCGCATCGCGGGCGTGATGGCGGTGAATTCGCTGTCCGCGGAGGCGGTCCTGGCGCGATTTTTCAGCGGCGATCTCATGTCCGCGCATCTCGCGGGGCGTCTCGGGAAAAGCGGCAAGGGCAACCCCGCGACGCTCGCGGCGCGGATCGTCGCGCAGTGGCGACCGGGCGCCGCGGACGCCAAGAAACGCAAGTCCAGGGGGGAGCAGGCCGCGGAGGCTGCGCGCGCGGCCACCGCCGCGGAGGATGCCGCGGGTGCCAAGCGGAGGAAAGCCGAAGCCGACAAAAAAGAGCCCACCTCGGCGCCGTCGGCGCCGGCGTCTCTCGCGTCCGGCCCGCGGACCGCCAGCGCGCAGGGCGAGGCGCCTCCGCACGCGCAGGCGCGCACGGCGTCCGTCTCCGCCGCGCCCTCGCACGTCGGCTCGCGCGCCGGCCTGATGGACCTGCGTTCGCCGCCGGCCGCCAGGCTGCGGCCGGGCGGCGGAGCGGATTCCGCCGCCGCGTCGCGCTCGTCCTACGACGTCTTCGATCCCGGCGCGGACGCGACGGCGGACGGCGGGTCTTGGCGTCTGTCCGGGTCGCAGGACGATCTGCTGACCGCGAACTGGCGCATGCGCAGAGTTACGCACGATGCTTCCGTCTCTCCCTCGCTTCCGTCTCTCGAGCACGCGCCGGACGCGGGCGGAGAGGAAACGATCGATCGGCGTCGGTTTTACATGCGCGAGCCTTCATTTCTGCTGCGCACGAGACACCTCGGGACGCTGCGGCAGCGCCCGCGCGAGTTTTACCAGCTCACCAGGCAGGGTTTGATGTACAAGGTGGAGCGGGGGGGGTGCCCGCTTTGCTGCGGGGACGAGATTTTCCTGCTCACGCTGGAGGAACGAGAAAACGCGAAAAACAATCATACGCTCTCCGTGCCCGGGGACCCGGCGCGCGCGCTGCCGCGGCACCGGCTGCGATGCGACTCGTGGACGGAGTGCCACTGCGACGGGACCACGAAGCGGTTCGACGAGGAGGTGGACGTCGGGTATGTGATGGACGGCGTGGGGCCGGTGGACGTCGCCGCGCACTTGAGGACGGGGAAAGCAAAGTAGAAGCGTGTTACTAACTAGTTCGCGACGACGTACACATCGAGACGAGACGCTCGACGCGTGTTTGACACTCTCACAAACTCTTCGGGATTCATCATCATCACCTGTTGATTATCGGGTCGAAGAGCTGGCCGTACCACACCGCGAACGGCTGCATGACGAGCCCGACGAACAGCTGGGACGCCATGAACACCGTGATTTGCAGGTACCCCGGGGCCTTGCCCGTCTTCTCGTCGATGTACCACGGGGTCTCGCCCTTGGAGTTCACAAGCGGTCTCGGCTTGATCAAGTTTTTGCCATTCGGGTTCGGGGCCGACATGGTTTTGCCATCCTTGAGCTTGTCGAACAAGCCGGCGCGGGTCACGACCGCCGAGCCGCGCGCGGGACTCGCGGGCGCGCGTACGACGGTGCGCGAGACGCGCGTGGCGGTCGAGGCCCGGGAGGACAGAGCCCTGGTGGGGGGTGTGGACAGCGCGGACGCGTGCATGTTTTTTTGCCAGCTTGGACACGCCTTCGCGCGAAATTGCAAGCGAGAGATTTCAGCCACTCACGGTGATTGCCTTCTGCGACCCGGAAGGACCCGCGTCTCCACCTGCACACCTCGACGCGCACTGCCGCGCCCGAGCCGCACCGTGCATGGTCACGCTCGCGCACGCTGTGCCCACGCGCGCCGTTCGCCTCCCGGCTTCCCGCGCGCCCGCGCGATCCGAGAGTCGTTCGTCGGTCAAGCGTTTCGCGACGACCGGGGACGCGAAAAACGAGACGGCGGGGATGGCGGGGACGGCGGGGACGGATGCTCGTCCGCTCCGACTGGTGGCGGTGGACATGGACGGCACGTTGCTTCGTCCCGACAGCACCATCTCCGACGACACCGTGAGTACACTGCGACGCGTGCACGCCTGCGGCGCGACCGTGTGCGTCGCCTCGGGGCGACCCGCGGCGACCATCCGGCGGTACGCCAGCCAGCTCGGGCTCGGTCCCATCCCCGCGGTGTGCTTCAACGGCGCGTGCGCCATGCTTCTGGATGGCGACGACCCCGCGAACGACGTCGTGTGGCACGTCGAGCATCTTTCTCGGGACGTCGTGGCGCAGGTCCTGGATGTCGCCGAGGCCCTGGACCTGCCCGTGCAGTATTGCCTGCCGGACAAGTCTGTGACGGCGCCGGTGAACGCGAAACAATCGGCTCTGATGGATCAGTTCGACGCGCTGGTCGGGCCGGAGGGACACAGCGAGCGCGTTCCCAGCCTCCGGCCGGAAGCGGGAAGCGACGCGTGGCCGTTCCCGCCGCCGCTCAAGCTCATCATCATCACGGGGAGTCAGTCCGCCGCGGACGACGTCGCCGTGAAGGCGCGCGAGACGTTACCGCCGACGACGTGTCACGTCATCGCCGCCGAGGTGCACACGGAGTTTTTGATGCCGGGCGTGGACAAGTCCTCGGGGTTGCGCGCCGCGGGCGCGGCGCTGGGGATCGACCTGGCGCAGGCGGTGGCGTTCGGGGACGCCAACAACGACGTGGAGATGCTGGAGGCGTGCGGGCTCTCGTACGCGATGCCCAACGGCAGGCAGAGGGCGCTGGAGGCGGCTGACCGCGTGTGCCGCCGGGATAACGCGAGCGACGGGGTGGCGAGCGAGTTGGCGGACTTGCTCGTCGAAGGCGCCTTCGGGGCGGCGGCGGCGGCGCCCGCGGCGGTGGAGGTGTAGAGCGATGAAGCGGTAATACGAAAACCTTTAAGTATCATAACAACACGTGACCGAGTGCGATTCTGAAACGCCTTCCGCGTTCAGGTCGGGCGACCCGCTCCCCGGGGTCGGCCCGCAACCGCGGATCGCTCGTCCATCCCTCGGCGGTTCCCCGAACCGCCTCCGCGCCGAGCGCGCGCCGCGCGGCGCGCGCTCCGTTCCGAAACCCGAAACGGGCAAAATAATCCTTCCTTCCGAGCGCTCTTCCGACTACATCTCGTGTCTCTGCTCACTGCGCCCAGGACACGTAGAAGTACGTGCCGGGCTCACCGAGCGCGTCGTCGAAAACCATGCCGAGGAAGCGCAGCGAGATGATGTACGAGCACGCCTCGGCGAGTTCCTGCTGCAGCGCCTCGGCGTCCTCAGGCTGGTTGGTGAAGTCGATGACGGTGTACGCGATGTCCCCGCGCGAGGTGTTGATCTGCTGCGAGATGTTCAGGCCCTTGGAACCCAGGAACGTGGTGATCTCGCCGAGCGCGCCGGGCTCGTTGCGGTTGACAATGCACAGACGCGCGCCGGAGGAGTTTTTCTGGGGGGCGAGGATGGTGGTGGGGAAGTTCACCGAGTTGCGGATGGTGCCCGTCTCGAGGAAGTCCATCATCGTGGTGGCGGCCATCGCCGCGGAGTTCTCCTCAGCCTCCTCGGTGGACGCGCCGAGGTGGGGGAACACGATGTGGCGGGGGTGGCCCATCAGGTCGGGGTCCGAGAAGTCGGACATGTACTTGCCGGTGAGCACGCCGCTGTCGTAGCCGTTCTTCACGGCGGCGCCGTCGATGATCTCACCGCGCGCAAAGTTGAGCAGGTGCACGCCGGGCTTGCACTTGGACAGCGCCTCGGCGTTGATCAGGTGGTGCGTGACGCCCTTGATGTACGGCACGTGCACGGTGATGTAGTCGGACTCCGCGAAGAGCTCGTCCAGCTCGGTGACGCGCTTCATGCGGTCGCCGGGAAGCTGGAGCGCGGCGTCCAGCGACAAAACGGGGTCGTAGCCGACAACCTTCATGCCGAGGCCGAGCGCCGCCTGCACCACCTTGGCGCCGATGGCGCCGAGGCCGATCACGCCGATGGTCTTGCCCGTGATCTCCTGGCCGCCGAACATCGCCTTGTCCGCCTCGATGCGCTTGGAGATCTTCTCGTAGTCGCCACCCTCCTCCTTGTTGATGACGTTGTTCACGTGGTAGTTGCCCTCGATGATCCCGCGCGAGGCGAGCAGCAGCGAGCACACCACCAGCTCCTTGACGGCGTTCGCGTTCGCGCCGGGGGTGTTGAACACGGGGATGCCGCGCTCGGTCATCTCCTTGACGGGGATGTTGTTGGTGCCCGCGCCGCAGCGCACAATGCCGCGCACGGTGGGGGGGACGTCGTCCAGCTGCACCTTGTGCGAGCGGAGCATGATGCCCATGGGGGGATCGGGCAGCTCGGACTCGTCGCCGGAAACCACGTACTTGCCCTTGGGGTACTTGTTAAGGCCCACGGGAGAGATGGCGTTGAAGGTCTTGATCGTGAAACCCTTGCCGTCGTAGCCATCCGCGGGGGACGACGCGGCTTTGGGAGCCTCCGCCTCAGCCTGCTTGCGCTCCTTGGCGAGCTTGAGCATCTTCTCCAGCAGCGCCACCTCGTCCGTGTCGCCGGCGGAGGCGGACGTGCGCACGGCGACGCGGCGCACGGGCGCGCGCGCCGCCTGGAAGGAGGCGCCGGTGCGGAGCTGGCGGGGCAGCGCCTTGGGCGCGGCCGTGGACATCTGGGCGGCGGAGGCCATCGTATCGAAAGACGTGAGAGGTTGAGGGACTGAAGGGCGGAGGGACGCGTGGAAGGGCGCGCGTGGAGGTCAGCGGGTGTTCGAACGACGGGGATTTCGGGCATCGTGGCGCTCGCGGAGCGTGCGGCGGCGTTTCCCCGTGCCTCGAGCGCGTCCGTTCCAGGCGCGTGGACGCGAGACGCGTAAACGCGCGGGTCGAGAAAACGTGGCCATCCGCCGCCGCCTGCGGTCGGCGTGCAATCGCATTCGAGACGCGGCACAGGGGCTTGACAGTCCTCCGTGTGCCCGCATCGACGCCCTCAATCGCGATTCAGCCCCATCAGACCCCGCACGTGTGTCGCGGCGCGCACGTCGCCGCCCCGCACGGTCGCGACGCGCCGCACGCGGCCGATCACCGGCGTCGGCGGCTTCGGGAAAGAAAAGTGCGGCGACGGTCGAGCACGCCGAAATATCCCTCCGCGGACCGGCAACGAGCCCGTGGCCGGCGACGCGAGCGAAACCGCGATGTTAGTAGGCACGCACCTGTCACAACAGACACCTCCGGAAGAGTGTATGACTGGCGTGCGCGAAGGCGACGCGAAGCTGTGCCGGCGCGGCTCGAGTTTCGACGGACGACACTTCCCGATCGCGAAGGCCGACGCTTCGCGAGATGAAACTTTTTTCCAACTGTTTGCGCGGAGATCCAAGGCGGACCGCGTTTCGCGGTTTTTCGGACTGCTCGCCCTGTCCGATGGGAAGTCCAAACAGTGCTTTTTCTCATCCATTTTCGTTTCGCGCATCGAACACAGCACATCGGCGCAACGCGTCTCAAAAAGAAGGCATCAAAAAGATTTTTTAGCGCGTCGCTTTGTTACAAACAAGACGGGCTCCTTCGGTTCCCTCCGCGCCCCCGCTCCGCTTTGTCGCCCCCGAACGGGTGGACCTCACCACTCCTCCAGCGTGATGAAATCCGAGTCCTTCAGGTCCAGCAGCTTCGCGCCCGGCGTGTGCTCCACGCCGATGGCCTCGATGAGCGCCTTGCCCTTCGCCCGCAGCGCTTCGTCGTAGGGGAAGTACGGCAATCGGAAAACAGGCTCGGCGCAGTCCAGCATGGCGAGCGCGGTGTTTAAGCCGATGGGGTTGGGCTCCGCGAACAGCCAGTTCATCAAAGGCAGGAGCTCGTCTCTTAACTCGGGGTTGGGCGCGTCCGAGCAGATCAAATCAACCATCTTCCCCGGGACGACGTTGCTGGTGACGGAGATCACGCCGACGGCGCCCGCCTCGAAGCGCGCGTCGTGCGCCTCGTCGTCGTTTCCGGTCCAGCACGTGATCCCGACGTCGGTGTACCCCTTGATCCGCTCGTTGCCCTCGCACTCCTTGACGCCCGCGAAGTTCTCGTGCTTCGCCAGCTCCATCATCAAATCGGGAGGGATGTCCTGCGACGTGCGCGCGGGGACGTTGTACACGATGGTGGGCCCGTAATCGAGCACGGCGCCGAAGTGCGCGAGTAAACCGGACCGGTTCGTCTTGCCGTAGTAGGGGTTGATCTGCAACGCCGCATCCATCCCAACGGCGAAACCCTGCGAGGTGGCGTGCACCGCTTCGCGCGTGGAGTTGCTCCCGGTGTTGCCCACGATCTGCAGCTTGTCACCGTACAGCTTGGCGGTGTGCGCGATGAGCATGATGTGCTCGTCCCAGCTCATGAGCTGTCCCTCCCCGGTGGTGCCGCCGACGATCAGACCGCCCACGCCAGCCTCGATCTGTTTCTCCACGAGCGCGTCGTACGCCGCGAGGTCCACCTTGCCGTTGGGCAGATACGGGGTCTTGATCGCGGTGATCAGGCGCGTCGCCTTGATCTCGTCCACCGAGGCGGTGGTGGACTTCATCGTCGAGTTCGTCCACGCCTTGGACGCGACGCACTGCGGGGAGGGATCGGAATCGCGCGTCAGCGGCGGGACGCGGAAAAGGAAAAGAGGGCTTCGCCGAACCGAGCGGAGGCGGCGTGGGGGTGGGCCACGGCGCACCTTGGTGGACACGCGCGCGTGCGTGCGTCGGGGACCGCGGCGAAACGCGGCGGTCTGGGCGATGGACGCCTGGGAGGCCATGGCGAACGCCATGCTGCTCGTCCGCCGCGTGGTGGTGCGGATCGGAGTGTGGCGGCGTTTGGTTCAAAAAGCGAAAAATCGCGGTAGTTGCGTTTGTCACCCGAAGGCGGTCGCCGCGTTCCGCGCGCGAGTCGCGGCGAGCGTCTGGGAGCGTCTGGGTCGCCAATTTCTTCGACGTTCGATGGACACATAAAAAGTCTACTTGTACCCGCGTCGCGCCCTCCCGTCCATTCTCAGAACAGCTGCCTGGGTTCGAGCAACCCCTCGAGGCGCCGCCTGCGCATGCTCGCGGACTCATCGAACGCGGGAGAGGACCCGTACGCGCTCGAGGAGGGCGAGTCCTCGTCTCGCGACGCGACGCGTCTCTCGCGCGCGAGACTCGCCGCGGCGAGCATCTCGTCACCGGAGCGGCGACGCTCGGAAGAGTCTCCGTCGATGTCCCCCGGCTCGCCGAGCGGCCGCCGCCTCGCCCTGGCGTCCAGCGCGGGGCTCTCGCACGCGAGGCCGTCCGGCACGGGCGAGAAGAGCGTCGGATTCGCCATGTGACCGATGCTGCGTAGCAGGTCCAGTTTGTGCGAGCGACGCGAAAATCGGCGCGCGACGGCGTCTCGCGCGCTTTTTTCAGCGCAACCGGCGTAACGGAACCGACTTCCCTCCACGAAGCGCTCCTCCTCCTCCGGCTCGGCAAAGGTCGGAGACGCGCAAATGTGATTCGCGGCGTCTCCGAGCCTAGACTCGGGGTTCGCGGGATTGAGCCGCTCCGCCGCGGCGCTCACCGCGTCTTGCAGGAGCCGCGCCTGGTACAGCAGGTCGTTCACCAGCGCGCGGTCCTCTCGCTGGAACGGCGGGACCACCCGCTCCGGGTACCCGCCCGTTTGGTTTTCCTCCGTCTGCGCGTCCTTCTCGCGCCTAAGAGGCGTAGACGCCGTCGCGCCAGACGCGTCGCGGCCGTTCGCTTCCGAGCCCGGTTCCGAGCCCGGTTCCGAGCCCGGTTCCGAGCCCGGTTCCGAGCCGTCCCCGCGCGCGGCCGATCGCGAACGCCCAACGTCGTCTTCCAAACGACCCCGACCCGCGCGCCGCAGCAGAGCCGCCACCTGGTCCGCCTTCAGCGGCCACGCGGGTTCCGCCGCGCCGCGCGACGCCAAAGAGCTCGGCGAGCTCTCGCGCGCCGACTCCGGCGCGTCCTCGTCGCGGGAGTCGTCCAGCCGCCGCTCGGGGGGCGTGAACGAGACGGACGCCAGCGGCCCGTCGGGGGACCGCCCTTCCACGAAGACGCCGCGAGGAAAGGATTTGCGCGGGGTCTTCTCCGAGAAGACTTCTTTCGGAACGTTTTTTCGCGCGCCAGCCGCCGGCGCGGAGGCCTCCCGGGACGGGGACGCCGCCGCCGCCGCGGCGGGCGCGACGCGCACCGGCCCGCCGGCTAAGCCAGGCCACCGGCGGAGCTCGGCCGCTTCGGGCCGAGCTTCGGCGGAAGAGCCTTCGTCTTGGTTTTCGTTTTCGTTCGGGGCGGACGACGACGGAGTGCTGGACGCCTTCTCGCGAGACGGAACCTTTCGCGCGTGGCGGGTCCCGAAGCGTTTGGAGAGGCGCGCGTCCGGTTTGAGCACCACCGTCTCCTCCACCGCCGCGGCGGCGGCAAACTCGAGCACGAGCTCGACCCAGGCGCCGCCGAGGCCGGCAAGCGCGCCCGCGGGGGGCACGATCTCCGCGCACCGCCAAGGCGCGACGCCGTCGGTGCGCTTCAGCACGTGCTCGCGCGAGGAAACGAGCGCGCAGGAGACGAAATCGTCGCCGCGCGCGCGCCGACCGCGCAGCTTCGCGCGGCGCAACGGCGACGCTCTCCCTCCGTCGACGCAGCGGTACAGCACCACGAACGCCGGCGACGCGGACGGCGCCAGGGACAGAATCGCGCGGTTATCCCAGACCCGCGACGTGAATCCGACAGGGGGGGATGCCACAGGCGCCGCGGCGGCTTGGCCTTTGCGCGCGCGACGCCAAGCCAGCACCGCCGCGAACGGCGCGTCGGCGTCGGCGGCGGCGGACTCGTCGCCGAGCGGTCCAACCCCGAGAGCCGCGAGGTCGACCGGCGCGCCGCCCTTCGCGGGGAGACGCGCGACCGGACGCACGGGGCCGTGCGTCTCGCGTTTCCCGAACGCAGGCTTCGACGCGGGAACACCGGATGCCCGGCTTTCCTTTCGGGTCGTCGACGCTTCGGGCTCGGCGCGGCGCGGCGTACGCGCCGGCGCGATGGGGCGGAAGACGCTGTTTGTGTAGGCGAGCGCCGGCGTTTCCGGCGGAGGCGCGGGCCGGTCGGTCGCCTCAGCGCCGCTCGCGCGCCCGCCCGAGCGCGTCAGGCTGGCGCGTGGCGTGCTCACGACGCTCATGGAGCGAATCGTGGACACGGAGGAATCGAGGCTCACCGCGGTGGCGTCCAGCGCGTCGTCGCTGAACGCCGCCGAGTCCACGGACGCGTCCGCCGCGCGGTCCGCCGCCGCCGCCGCCGGCGATCGCCCGAACGACGCGAGCGACCCGAACGACGTGTCTTCGTCGTACAGCAGCGACCGCGCGACCGGCACGGCGCGGAAGGCGGGCGAAGGACTTTTGACGCGCGACGGTTCAGGTCCCGCCGCATCCTCGGTGCGAAAGGCGTCGTCCTCGTCCTCCTCCGCGGCGGACGCGGGCGCGATGGGACTCGGAGGGACGCTCGCGTCGTCCTCCTCCGCGCCCGCCGCGCCGTACCTGTCGTTCATCCTCCTCGGCTCGGGCTCCCGCTCGCGTTCGTCCGCGCCCTCTACGCCGACGGTCGCCGCGAAAGCGCTATCCTCCGCCTCTTCGAGCTCGTCCGCGACGTCCATCTCCTCGTCGTGCGCGGGCGGCGCCAGCCGCGAAGGCACGTCCCGCGGCGGCGAGACGGAGACAGATTCCTTCGTCGTTTCCTTCGTCGGCGACCACCTTTGGACCGTTTCCGACCCGCCGCTCGCGCCGGGGCTCCTCCCGAACGAATCGGAGGCCCCGCGCGCGTGTTTCGCGGACGCGGGCGACGACGCGGGCTTGTAGGGCGTCGCCGCCGCGCTCGCGGCGGCGGAGACGGCCGTCTCCAGTTTCGACGCCAAAGCGACGCGCGCGCGCTCGGCATCCGTAAGCCGCGTCTCGGTGTCCTCGAGCCTCGCGGCGAGCGCCGCGTTGGCGCTTTCCAGCTGTCTGATCCTCTCCGCCATGCCCTCGACATCCTCCAGCGAGACCGCCAGGGATAAAGCCGCGGCTTTGCTTTCCATCTCCGCCTTTTCCCTCTCGAACGCGGCGCGCTCGGATTCTAAAAGCGCGCGCTCCTCGCGGAGCCGCCGCTCGAGGAGCTCCCGCCGCGCCTCGGCGTCGCGCGCCGCGCGCGCCGCCGCGCGCGCCTTCTCGGTGCGCGCCCTCTCGCGCACGCAGGAGAGGCCCAGTAGGTCCGTCATGCTGGGCCGCCGCTCCGGGTCCTTGGTCAGGGCCTTGTGGATGACGAACGCCAGGTCCGGGCTCACGGTGTCGGGGAGGCTCGGCGCCGGCGCGTTGACAATTTTCGACGCCAGCGCGAGCTGGTTCTTCGCCTCAAAGGGAGGCTTACCGACGAGCAGCTCGTGCGCCAGGCACCCGAACGCCCACACGTCACTCTTGTCGTTGTACGGCTTCTCCTGTGCGAGCTCGGGAGAGAAATACAGAGGCGTGCCGACACCCGTCTTGGCAAAGTCGGAGTGCGCGCCGAGCACGCGGCCGAGACCCAAGTCGCCGATCACGACGCGTTCTTCGGCGTCGCCCTCGGCCCGCCTGAAAATGTTCGCCGGCTTCAGGTCCCTGTGCAGAATGCGCAGCGAGTGCAGGTGCTTCAAACCTCGCGCGACCGGCAGGATGTACCTCCAGACGTCCTCTTCCGGTAACGCCCCGCCGTTAGCCTTCATCACCCGCGACAGATCCTCCCCCGCGTGTTCCATGACAATGTACAGGCAGTCGCTCTCCGGGTCCTCCCACGAGTCGATGTACGCCACGACGTGCTTCGACTGGGCGCTCCGGAGGATGGAGGCCTCGTTCAGGGTCTCGGCTCTGTCGTGGTCGCTCAGACCGCCTAACGGGACTTGCTTCAGCACGCACTTCATCTCGTCCGACCGGCGCGTGCAGTCGTACACGCGGCCGTACGTCTGCGGGTTCGGGGTCGGGGCGGTCAGACGTGGGAAGAGCGAAATCTCGGGTGAATCGCGCGGCTCGACGGTAACGGGGGGGGAGAGGAGTCCGGAGACGCACCCCGGTGCCTATGCACGCGTGGACCGCGTAGGCCTGCATGGCCTCCTCCGCTGTGCGACCCATGGTGTCGCGGGCGCGGCGCGGAATGGGCGCGGTTCTCGTCAGAATTTCAAATTCCGAGGAAAAGTGCGCGCGACAGCCGAGGAATCTGCACTGCCACGTGCGATCATTCTCGGCGAGTCGGTGCTTCGAGCAACGCCCCGGTGACGGTGAGAGCGTCGTGATTGAGAAAATGGATTCACGAAGTCGGTCGCGCGCTCGCCTTCCCTGGCGCTCCGCACCCCCCGTCCGCCTCCCACGCCCGCGAGTGACCTATGCGCAGTCACTGCACCATCTTCTTCGCCTCCTTGTCGAAGACGTACCTCTTGAACCGCAGGTACAGCCGCGTGGTCTCGCCGTTTTCGCGCCGCGCGATGCCGTCCGAAAAGTACACCTTGTACTTGCCGCTCTTCCCGAACCCGCCGTCGATGGCGCCCGCCTCGCCGCGGTCGGTCACCACGCGCATCCCCGCGAACAGACCGAGGTCCGTCTCCTTCTTGAACATGCCCTTGCCGATCACGCTGCGCTCGTCCACGAACCGCTCCACAGTGCCCTCGCGCTGCTTCATCTTGAACGCCTTGATGCGCCGCACGCCGTCGGGCGTCTTCTCCAGGTCGACGGCCTGGACCAGCCGACCGTGGAACGCCAGGCGGCACGTGTTCTGGTGAATGTCCGCGTCGAATCTCGACGCGATGTACAGCGAGTCCTCGGGGCACGTGATGGGCTGGTCGAACACGAGCACCGCCCACGTGGCGAACGCGGGCGTGTCCCCCGCGCGCGCGCTCGCCGCCGCCAAGTCGGCGGCGCCCGCCTCGCCCGCGTCCGCGTCGCGCTTACGCACCTCGCCCGCCGTCTCGAGCACGGAGCAGTACTTATACTCGCGCTCGTACGAAAACGACACACGTTCGGCTTCGTCGGCTCCGCCGCTTCCGGAGACGTCCAGCGAGACCGCGCGCAACAGGCGCTCGGCGTCCTCCACGGTGGCGGTCTCGCCGGCGCCGTCCGCCGGCACCTCCCCGAAAAACTCCGCCGTCGCCATGACGGTGGCGTGCCCCACGGTGACGTGGAACCGCATCTTCGAGCCGACGGTCTGCTTGAAGAAGCGGATCTTCTCCGCGGTGACCACCGCGGCGTTGAACGTCGGCACCGAGCCGGGGGACGCCACCAGGCCACGCTCCATCAGGTTATGATCCAGCTGCGTGATGCACATCCCCAGCCTGTCGCCGCGCTCGCACGACTGCACGGGCCGCTTGAACATCTGCATGCTCTTCACCTTCTTCTCCAGCTTCAGGTTGGGGAGCTCGATCACGTCCCCCACCGCGCACTTCCCGCTCAAAACCGTGCCGGTCAGCACCGTGCCCTGGCCTTTGATCGGGAAGCAGTGATCGACCGCGAACAAAAAGGCATCCTTCTTCCTCCGCTCGCGGCGCGCGTGCGCACGCTCGACGCGGGTCATGAGACGCTCGACCAGCGCGTCGACGCCGACGGGGGGCTCGCCGCCGGCGGACATGTCCACCGCTCCTCCCGGCCTCGCCGCGACGGGCACCATCTCGCACTCCTTGAACTTGGTCGCCTTGAAGGTATTGGATAACCGCGCGGTCATCTTCGCGATTTTGTCCGCGCGGCTCGCCTCTTCGATCATGTCCGTCTTGTTCATCACCACCAGCAACTCGCTGGTGGTGATCTCGCCCACCACCAGGCACTCCGCGGTCTGCGTCTGGATGCCCTTGTTCACGTCCACCACGAGCATCATGACGTCGATGATCTGCGCGCCGCCCAGAACCGTCTTGATCAGGCTCGCGTGACCGGGGCAGTCCACCAGCGTGAACTGGATCTCGTCGTACGGCAGGTGCTTGAGGTTTTCGGGGACGGGCGCCATGAACGAGGAAAAGCCGAGATCGAGCGTGATCCCGCGCTCGGTGCTCTGGGGGTGCTTATCCAGCGACGCGGTGGAGAAGTGCGTGGACAACGCACGAGCCAGGCTCGTCTTACCGCTGTCGATGTGGCCCAAGATGCCCACATTGACGTTCAGCACGCGCTTGTCGCCCATCGTGCGCGTGAAAGGGACGCGTCGCGTCGCAATGGCCACCGCCGACGCTTCCCGAAACTTTTCGGGACCGGCGAACATTTTCGAGCGCTGCTCTGAAAACGACATCAGGGTGCGCGAAAGGCATCAGACGCGCGGGCGCGTGAAGGTGAGGCGGTGAGGCGTTATCGCCGCGGAAGGTATCCCCCGCGGCGTGTGGCATCGCTCGCCTCGCTCGCCATGACGGATGCCGCCGGTGACGTCGCGACCGTGACCTTGGGGGGCAGGTCCACCCGAGTGAAGCTGGTACGTCTGTGGGAGGTCGACGCCCCGGCGTTTCGCGAACGCGTCGCGGATGTGTTTCAGTCTGTGTGGCCTGATCGACGAGGCGAGGAAGGCGCGATCCGACGGGGCGCGCACACCCCCGAGCGGAAACCCACGCCCTTGGTGCTCGTACCCGCGGACGAATCCGAAGGCGAGACCCCCGAAGTGCTCGGGTACACCATCGTGTACCCGTCCAGCGCGGTGCGTCGACCGCCCGGCGAAAACCGAAAAAGCGAGGAGTGTGCCAACTGCACGCTCAACAGCGTGCTCGTCCCCGCGGCGCTGCGGGGACGCGGCGTGGGCGCGGCGCTGGTGAAACTCGCCGCGCGGTGCGCGACACGCGAGCTCGGGTTCGAGTGCGTCACCGCGTGGTGCCAGCCCCGCCTGGTGCCGTTCTACGAGGCGTGCGGGTTCGCGTACGAGCCGCCCAGGCGCGCGGCGCGCGCCGGGACGCGCAAGGACGCGCTCTGGGCGAAACTCCTCAACCGCGGGGACGACGGGGACGGGGATTGCGACGGCGACGGCGACGCCTCCTCCGGCGACGACGAGTTGGACGAGTGCGTGCGCATGTTCGTTCCCGACCCACGTGGGTCGGCACATCGACACGACGACACATCGACACGGTAGGTAGTCTTTAACGTAAACCGATCAACACATAGGAGACTGCTGACGTATGATCATTCGTCATCATAAGGCTCATCGACGCTCTCGTCTGGCGTCGTCACACGGCGTACTCCGCCTCGCCTTGGCGCACGTCGCCGTACGATTCGAGCTCGTCGACGTCCTCGACGCTCCCCGCGAAAAACGGCGTCCGCTCGTGCACATCTCGCGGCTTTCTGTTTAAGATCTCGCCCAGCCCGTCGCTTCCCCTCCCGCCCGCGGCGCGCGCCACGAACGCCAGCGGCGCGCACTCGTACACCAGCCGAAGGTGCGGCCGCGGGTTACCGCACCACCCGCCCTGGTACAGCGTCCGGTGGAAATCCGTCACGAGCGAGCACACGTACCGAGCGCTGTATTTTTTCCCCGTCGCGCCTCGACCCGCGCGCGCGTCCTCGACGTACCGCCGTAGCCCTTCCGGCCAATCATCGAACCGCGCGTCGTTCAGGGAGTACAGCTGGCCTCGCTTTGGACACGCCAGCGCGCGCGCCTCGCGGAACTCGCCGTGCGAGTTGGCGTCGCCGCGCGTCAGGTCCAGCTCCGTCGGCGCGCCGCCGCCCGCCACGGCGAGCACCAGCCCCGTGCTTGAGGAGTAGTTGGCGTATCCCGCGGCGACCAGCTCTTTGCCGGGCCGCAGCGCCTGCGCCTCGGGGTGGTTTTCTTCCCCGAAAACAGTCTCGTCCACGCGGTACACGCCGAAGATGGTGCCCACGGGGACGCCCACGTCCACGTTTCTGCTCCCGTCCAGCGGGTCGCACACCACCACAAACGACCCGCCGCTACTAAGCTCGACGATTGTCTCCTCCTCCTCCGACGCGTAAAAGCGAACCGCGCCGCACTCCACGAGCGCGTCCCGCACGAAGTCGTTGGCGACGACGTCCAGCTTCTTCTGCGCGTCCCCGCTCGCGTTTCTGCGATTTTCGTCGCCGGCGTACCCGAGCGAGTCGGACGCGCGTAAAGGCGCGGCCGCCAGCCTGGCACTGAGCGCGGCGCACGCGTTGGCGATAGCCGCCAAAACGAGCGCCAGCTCTTTGCGACTCCGCGCGTCCGACCCCGCGCCGTCCCATCGCCACGCGACGTTCGCGGCGTGCGCCTGCCTCGCGGGTTCAGGCAAGTACTGCACGACCCCGAACTTACCGTCCGTTTGCCACGTCCCCGGGTTCGTCGCCTGGGCCCTGCGCGCCTGCGCCTCCGGAATGCCGCACCCCAGCTCGGCTTTGAGCGTGCGCAGCGCCAGAAGCGGCGCCGGGAAGTACGACGCCACCTCGCCGAAGGGCGTGTCCAACGCCCACAGGCGGTCGCCGAGGAGCCGTCGGTAGTTGGCGTCGCCCTTGATGACCACTAAGTGCTCCTCCGCCAACGCGCCGCGGGCTAAACGTGGGAGCTCCCAGAACGGCTGAGGCTGCGCCCACTCGAAGCGTGGGGCGATGACCCAGGCGCCCGACTCCACGTGGCCGCGCCACCGTTTTCCCGTCGCCGCCGTCGCCGCGTCGGGCGAGGCGCGCATCGCGTCGATCGTGTCGCGCACGTCCTTGGACATCGCGTCGCTCACGAACACGGGGTGCGCCTTGACGTGCAGAGTGACCACCGCGCGCGGAGCGTTTCGATCGTTTCGCTCGTTTTGCCGGTCGCGCGCGATCACGATGGCGTCAGCCAACGCGAGGTCGCACACGAGCTCAAACCCGGCATTGTCCACGACCATACCGATTTTGTCGCGCCCGGGTTCGAGAATCGCGCGCGCGGCGGCGGCGGAGTCGTCCCAAAGCAAGCACTCTTCGCCCGCACGCAGCGCTTCTTCGAAAGCCTGCGCCGCGCGCGTCGAGGATGCCGCCTCGCCCGATGCGCCGCTCGCGGTCGCGCCCGCGGCGGGCCAGATGCTCAAGTCCATGCGGTTTCCCCAGAGCGAAACGAGAACGAACAGGCGCATAGTCGCGAGCGCGGCGTCATCGTCGCCGTCCCCGTTCGCGAACGCGTTGAGTTTCGGCGCGAGCGCTTTCGTCGCCTCCGCGCACGCGGCGAGTCCCGCGTCCTTGTCTCTCTGAAACGGGTCTTTCCCCGCGCCGGGGCCATCCCCGAAGTACCCGAGCGCTTCTAGGATTCGGCGGTAGAAGTAAAACTCCGAAACCAGCCACGGCGTGTCGAGCCACGTTTCGCCGATCCACGCGTCGACGAGGCTTTCGTTCCAGTACCGCACGTCGGGGCCGCCGTCGTCCTCGATCGGACGAAGCGCGACATTCGCGGCGTCCGCGAGCTCCGCGTCCAGCGCAGCGAACGCCGCGGCGGCTCGCGGATCCGCGTCGAGCGTGTCGGCGTTATCCGTCGCGACGCGGCTCAAGATGGACTCCCGAAGTCGACGCGAGACCGTGTCGTACGCCCACGTCCCGGGGACGTTGCTCAGGATCGCGGGCGGCAGGCGTCCGTCGGGCGTCAGAGGCGCATGCGGCGCATCGAGCGTCGAGTCCATATCCGCGGCGGACATCGCGGTAGCGGCACGGCGACGACACGCAGCTCGACGCGCCCCGGCACGAGATGAAGCTCTCCTGGAGGAAGGTTTGACGTCAGGGACGCGGGCGACTCGCGCCGGAGCGAGCGTGCCGAGGTCCAGCATGCGTCCGCGTCGCGGACAGCGATGCGCTTAGTCCACGCGGAGCCACGCGAGGGTCGAGCCTCGACGACGCGCGCCGGCGTATGGGCAGTCCACGCGACAGTCCGATCGCGTTATCCCTCTCGGAGAGTTAGTTGACAACGCGAAAAACGACGACGAACCCCGACTGCCATTCCTGACGCGGAGCGTTTTTCTCGTGTCACGGGAAAGGGGTACCAAAAACGAAAATGTCCTTCCGGCTGCGACTGAGCGCGCTCGCGACACACGTCGACGACGCCGACCGCCCGCGCGTGACGCGCGGCCGCCCCGCGCTCGTCCACGCACGAGTCGCGCGCGCGTGACCCCGCCGTCACCGCCCCCCGCGTCTGGAAGGACCCCTCCGTCCAACCCGTTTCGTACGGGAACGACCGAAAAGCGGCACCCGTCCGGCGTCCCCGAATCCTCGGGCGACATGTCCGCCGCGGCGTTCAAGAAGGTGCTGGAGCACGTGGACGAGGATGACCTGACCCGCAACGAGCGCCTTTTGAACCTGCGCGAGCTGGACTGCGAGATCAAGGAGCGCGAGCTCAAGCTGGCGGAGCACCTGAAGGACCTGGAGATTCGCGAGGCTGCCGTGACCCAGCGCAAGCGCGACATCGCGGCTGAGCTGCAGTACGAGCTCGGGCTCGAGCTGGAGAAGGTGCGCGCGCACGAGGAGGAGGTTCGGCGGCGCAGGGATGCGCTTGACGCTGAGGTGAAGCAGCGCGAGGACGCGCTTGCTCGGCGCGAGATCCTCGTCGCGGAGCGCGAGTGGATCCTTAAGGCCAAGGAGGATGCGCCGAAGGGCGTCATGGGGAAGGTTTTCGAGAACCTCGAGGCGCTGGGCAAGGAGAATGACAAAAACGTGCAGACCAACCGCACGCATCTGGACAACACGAGCACCTCGGGCATGCCCCTGTTCGTGGAGAACGCGCTGTTCGTGGGGACGGTGGACGAGGAGGTGGCTTGGCTCAACGCGCGCATCGACGAGATGCAGAAGCGCATCTCCGTGATCAAGCCGCCGGCGCCGGTGCGCGCGCCGCGGCCGCCCAAGCTGCGCCCAAAGCGGCACGCCGAGACTGATCCCGATTTGCGCGCGCTGGCGGATCGCGCGGAGGATCTGCGCGAGCACCTCGCGGCTGCGCGCCTCAAGAACGACCTCGCGTCCATCATGAAGAAGGTGGACGAGGCCGTCGCGGACGTCAACCAGATGCACGCGCGCGGCGAGCAGCAGGAGGCGCGCGCGGCGGCGGCGCGCGTCGCCGAGGCGGAGTACGCGGCGGCGGCGCGCCGCGTCGAGGCGAGGCAAGAGAGCGAACATTGGAACCGCGTGGCGTACGAGACCGATCTCGACGCGCCGGCGTCCGTCTCGCAGGTGGCGCCGCCTCCGCCCGTGACGCTCGGCGCGCAGCACGAGCTGTTCCCGCCCGTGTCGAGCGACGGCGGTTCCGGCGCGAAGAGCAGCGTGGGCGTCGGGACGGAGCGCGAAGAGAGCCCGGCGGCGATGGCGGCGCGCATCGCCAAGGAGACGGCGCTGATGACAGCCAAGGTGAAGGCGTTCCAGGCGAAGATGGCGGGCCAGATGTCCCCCCCCTCGGGCCCGATTTCGCCGGAAAACGCCAAGGGAAGCGGGGATATCCGGAACTTCTTCGCGGCGTCGCCGCGGAAGAGCGGGGACGCGGGATCGGGGGACGACGCGGCGGAGCCGCCGGCGGCGGCGGCGGCGGCGCAGTAGCGTTTTTAACGAGACCGAAACACGTCTGGGAGTTTGCGTTTTCTCACGTCGCGGGTACTCGCGTCGATATTACTGGTACCCTCTCGGCGCCCTGTCTTTCGCGTTCCCTACTTCGTTCGGTCGCCTCGATCGCGTCACTGCGCGTCGACCGCCGCGGGCTCGGAAACCGTCTCCTCCGCGGCGGGCGCGGCGCTCCTGCTCTTGTTCACCAGGTTCTCGGCGCCGTCCACAATCTTGATGGAGAGGATCTTGTCCCCGGCTTTCATCTCGCGCAGCAGCTCCTGGCCATCCACCACGTAGCCGAAGACGGCGTAGCGCCCGTCCAGGATGTTGGTGCCCGAGGGCGTGAGCTCAGACTCCTTGAGCAGGAAGAAGAACTGGCTCGACGCGCTGTTGGGCTCAGCCTCTCTGCGCGCCATGGCCATCGTCCCGAACGCGTTGAACGGCAACACCGGCTCGTCCCGGTACTTCCCGACGTCCTCAAAGGTGAAGTCGTACACCGGCACGCCGCCCGGGTCTTTCTTCACGGGCTGAATCTCCAGCGGGATCGTGCGCTCCTTGCGCGTCACCGGGTCGATGAACCCGTCCTGCCCCTTCGCGGAGGGCTTGCCCGTCTGCACGACGAACCCGTCGCTCCTCTGGATGTCCATGCCGTCGTAGAAGCCGCGGTCGACGAGGTCGATGAAGTTTCCGCCGGTGACGGGCGCGTTGAAGCCGTCGATGACGATGGACATCAACCCGACGTCCACGTTCGGGTTGTCCCGGATCTTCACCTCCATCTCCACAGTGGCGCGGCCCTTCAGCAGAGGCGCGGTGTCGTACGGCGCGGGCACCTCGAAAGGGAAGCCCTTCACCATGTCCTCCTCCAGCCGCCCGACGAGCTCCAGCACGCGCTGCTGAGACAACGGCACCTCCTGCTTATCCTTCTGCGCGACGACGACTTTGAAATCCTCGAGCTCCTGCGCGAGCAGCTTGAGCGCCTCCTTGCCGTCCTCCATCTTCTCGGGCGCGACCGCGGCAAGGATCTTCGCGGCGTCGCCGTTGACGATCTTCGAGGCGCCGTTCACGGAGGCCTCCACGCCGGTGAAACGCACGCCGGGAACGCGCAGGTCCTCGGAGATGGACTCGATCTTGCGCTGCACCTCGCGAATCTGCTTGTTGTCCACGGGGAGCGCGTTGCGAAGCAGCGCGCGCGCGTTCTGCACGGGGTTCGCCGCGAGGGACGCGAGGTCACCGATGACCTCCTGGGGCATCGCGTTCGCGCCGGGCGCGGCGACGATCGCGGAAGCCATCAGGCCGACGCCCAGGTTCTTCGCCGCCTTGGCGAACGCCGCGACGGGGCCGGAGCGATCGGCATCATCCTGCGCGGCCGCGCGCACGGGCGCGGGGCCGCGGCGGGCCGCGTGGCGACGCGCGGCGCGCGAAGCGGGGGCGCCCAGGGCGGAGCCCGCCAAAACGGTGTTCGCGATGGCAGCCATGGTCACAGTCAGTGTCTGTGGCAGTGGCGGGGAGAGGGATCGCGCTCGCTATTGCCACGTCGTGGATAACGAAAAAAGCGGTGTGAACGCGACAACTGTGATTCTTCTTTCCACGTGCATCCAGTCTCCGAAATCCGCCCAGCGCTTGTCGACACGAAAGCTGGAAAAAGTGCGAGAAGTTTCCGCTCGCCTTGTTTTGTTGCGTGCAGTGCGTCCAAAACGCCTCACCGCTGTTTGCCACATCGAGGCGCGAGGTGGAGCTCGCGATGTCGCGCTGGGACGCCGCGGCGCGCGCGGTCCCCCCCCCCGCGGACCCCAGGCAGAGACAGGTGGTGGAGAAGCTCGCGGAGTTTCGCGCGCGCAACGGCGAGGCGTTCGTCGACGTGGTGCGGAGTAAACAATCGGGCAACCCGCTGTACGCCTTCCTCGACGCGGGGCGCGAGGACGACCCGGTGGCGAAGTACTACCTCCAGTGCGTGGAGGCGCGAGGCTCGGGGCCGGCAGATGCCGCGGCGGGTCCCTCGGGTCGAGTCCTCCCGCCGAACCCACCCGACCCGGCGGCGACGGGGACGAACGCCGGGGACGAACGCCGTCGTGCGTCGTTCGTCTCAAACGACGATTTTCCCGCGGGCTTGATCCCGTCGCTCGCGCGCGCCGCGAACGCCGCCGCCGGCGGGCGGACCGACGCGAAGAAAAACGCAGCCTACACGCCCATACATCCGAACGACATCCCCGGCGCGCACGCGCGCGCGGAAGCCGCTTTCGCGGCGCACGAGAAGCGCCTCGACGAAGACCCGGAAGACGCGCGCGCGTACCTCGCCGACCGGCTGGAGAGGTTCGCGCAGGACCTGGCGGACGGCGGCGCGGCTCGGCTGAGACGGAGGGACATCGCGCGCGCGGAGGCGGACGGGCTCGTGCGTTTGCGGCGAAGGGAGGATCTCGAGCGCATCAAATACGGCGAGGACGCGACGGGAGCGCCGGGCGCCGTCAAGAAGACGTGGCCTTCGCGCGGGAAGAGGGACCGCGGCGGCGGCGGCGGCGGCGGCGGCGGCGCGCGTCCCGGATTGGGATCGGCGCGCGCGGAGGAGGAGTCCTCCGCGCGCGACGACGCGTTCGCGGCGTTCCGCAAGAAGCGCAGCGGGACGTACCACGCCATGATCGGCGCGGACAGAGGAAAGTAGCACATTAGAGCCGGATTCGTGTAGAAACGTGACGTCGTTCGCGTGCGGATGTCGGATGCGAGTCGGAAACGAGTCGGAAACGTGACGTCGTTCTTTTTCCCTCTCAAAACCTTTTTCGCGAGTCTTTCGGGACTCCGTCGTCGTTCTCACGCGGCGCTCTTCGCGGCTTGGACGTGCGGGTCCAGGAACGCGCGCCACTGCTCGAGGTCCCAGGAGGAGGACGTGTCGCACACCATCCCGTTAAGCGTGGTGGTGGGCGAGACGTGAATGCCGGTCTGCCGGCCGAGCTTCACGTGGAACTTGAGCTCCAGAGTGCACGCGTTGCCGGTGTTGAGCGAGCCCTCCTCGACGACGCGCGCGAGCTTCGCAAGCACGTCCTCCTCCGCGACACCCGCGGAGGAGCAGGCGAGCGCGGCGAGCGCCTTGTACAGGTCCGCACGGCTCTTGTCCCAGACGTTCGCGTCGAAGAAGTCCTTCTGCGCGTCCATGAGCGCCGAGGAGAACTTGTAGAACGCCGCGTCGCCGCCCAGCTGGTGCACCGCAATCGCCGCCTCGTGCAGCATGGTGCTCTGCGGATGCCAGGGCTGGACCTGGTGGTAGAAGACCACCTTGAGCTCTTTGCCGTAGTGCGGGCCCACCTGCTCGACCAGGGCCTTGTACGCCTTGGCGCTGAAAGGGCACGCGTAGTCCAGCCACACCCCGAGCGTGACCTTGGCGGACTCGCCCCCGGGGAGCACGCGGCCGAGCTCCACGCTCGGGAGCGGTGGTCCCATGAAGATCGGCGAGGCGTGCGCGCGGGCGCGGGAGGGGCGAGCGGCGCGGCGGGCGACCGAGAAACGCGCGCGCGATGAGATCGAGCACGCCGAAAGGCTCGTGTTCATTCGTTCCGCGAAGGGAAGAGTGCGCGGGGGCGCGGACGGAGACCGGGAGACCGGTCGGGTCGTCCCAGACGATCGTTTCGTTTCGATCGTCTGAGAGTTTATTTTTCGGTCTCGCGAAAAAACCGAAAACGCGCTCGGAGACCTCCGCGGACTGGTCGAACGACGATCACGCGTGATGAGACGATGCGTCGTCTACTCTGACGTTTCAAGACGCTCCCCCCGTCGCCGCCTTGTGTTCGGCGGCGCCAAAAAATAGAATAGGAATAGGAATGCATTCTCCGACTCTCGACGCGCATTCTTCGAACTCGGACCTCACCGCTTGATCCCCGCGCTCTTCGGGTTGAAGTTGCGTTTGAGCGCGTCTTTGTTCCCCCCCAGGAACCGCACCAGGCTCAGCAGCTCGTCTCTTACGAGCCACGCTCTTACGTCCCCCCGGTCCGCCACCACGCACCCGATGTTGTGGTCCGGCACGTCGAAGGGCGAGTTTAGGCCGCCCAGCAGCGCTAACACTCTTTCCTTCACCGGCGAGTGCCCAAACACCGTGCTGTGTTTCCCCCAGCCCGTCACCACCTGGATCTGCTCCGGCAAGTCTCTTATCTGCGCCGGGACGCCGTTTTGCCCCTTCGCCACGCCCGCGGTCTTCTCCAGGATCGCGCGCGTGCCCCGCCCCGCGGCGGCGGCGTCCAGCGGGGCCAGCGCGCGCGCGCGCATGCGCCGCAGCCACCAGCGGAGCACCGTCTGCGCGGTGCCGGCGCTGCGGATGCGATGCAGGTCCAGCACCCCGAGCTCGTCCTCGCACCGCAAATGGCCCTCCTCCTGCGCCTGCTCCAGCCACGCGGTGGCGCGGTCCCACTGCCCGGTCTCCTCCGCCACGTCGATCAGCGCGTCGAAGGTGATGGCGTCCGGCGCGATGCCCTCCTCCTGCATGCGCGCCATGGCGTCGCCCGCGCGCTGCCACTGCCGCCGCGCCTCGTGCGACGCGATGAGCGAGTTGTACGTGTGCACCGTGCGACGCGCGCCGCAATCCGTCATCTGCGCGAAAGCGCTCTCCACCTCTTCGCCTCGCCCGCTCACGTGCAGCGCGCGCAAAAGCGCGTCGTACGCGTGCGTCAGCGCCGCACCGGGACGAGACACAGCGGGCGCGCCAGGGTACGTCCCGCGGCGTGCCGCCGCGCTCGACGCGCCGCGCGTCGCCTCGTCGGCGCGCGCGCGGGCGTCCTCGCCCGGGTTTGAACCCAGGCGCTCCGTCTCCTCCGCCACAACCTCGCGCAGGCGCTCGCACAGGTCGCCCAGGTCGGTCGAGACCGCGGACGCGTGCGAGCCATGTCCGCTCGGTTCCGCGACGGCGTCGACGGCGTCTCCGTCGTCTTCGCCGGAGATCTCGCCCGCCGACCCTAACGCCATGGCGCGGCGCGCGGCGGCTTCCGCCTCGGCGCGCGCGTCGGCGGCGGCTTGCAGTTTCTCGATGCCGCACAGGCAATCGAGCGTGATGGCGTCCGGTGTGTGCCCCGACCTGAGTAGGTCGCGGAACACTGTAGACACCTCCCCCCAGTCGCGCTCGGCGGACGCGCCCATGAGCATGGTGTTGTACGTGACGAGCGTCGGGTGAATCCCCTCGGCGCGCATCAATCGCAGAACGCGCTTAGCGAGTTTTGACTCGCCAGCCTTGACGCACGCGCCCAGCGCGCTGTTGAACACCACCGCGGATTTGTACACCCAGGGCGTGTCGCACGCCTCGTCCAGAAGCGCACACGCGCGTACGCAATCCCCCGCGTTGCCGTGCGCGGTGATGAGCACGGAGAAGGTGGTTTCGTTCGCCTCGATGCCGCACGCGCGCATCTCGCGACGCAAATTCTCCATGTCGCGCAGACGCCGCTGCCGCCCGAGCGACGTGAGCACGGCGTTGTACGTGGTCACGTTGCGCCGCACGCCCTCGCTCGGCATGCGCTCGAACACCTTCGCCGCCTCGCGGTACCGCGCCGCGCTCACCGCCGCCGACAACAGCGCGTTGTACACGCCCGTGTCCACCGGCGTGCCCGCCGAGCGCAACGACTCAAACGCCAGGTTCGCCTTGTCCCATTGCCCGCCTTTGCCGTACGCGCTGATCAGCGACGTGTACACCAACACCGAGGGGTCGTGGTTGGGGAACGCCGCGCGCATCTCCGCGAACGTGCGCTCCGCCAAACGCCACTCGTGCGCGCGAGCCAGCGCCGCGACAACCTCGTGGTACGTGCGCGCATCAGGCGCCACGCCCGGCGTCGCGTCGTCGTCGCGCATCTCCAAAAGCAAACGCCGCGCCTCGACGTGCGCCGGCGGCCGCGAACGTTTGCACGCGCGCAGCGCGGCGTTGTAGAACGCCAAAGGCAGCGCGCCTGATTTCGTGTCTCCGGACAAAGAGCAGTCATTTGACTCGTCGCAAAAAGCGCGGAGGCGTCTAAGCGCGTGTAAAGCGCCGTCGGCGTCGCCTTTGTCCGCCGCGCGTTGCAACGCGCGCGTCGGACCAGACAGATGGTCCTTCTCGCGCCACTCGGGCGGGACGAATTCAAACAAATGGTCGTCTCCGGTGCGCCGGCGTCTTTCGTCGCGCGCGGCGTTGAAGCTCCCGCTCCCGGAAAAGCTCCCGGAATTGAGATCGTTTCTCCGCGAGCCGAACGCGCCTCCCGGTCCGCGCTCCACCGCCGCGGCGGCGGCGCCGTACTCGTACGCGCGCGAAGCGGCGCCGCCTCGCGTGCCCTGCGCGTATCCGCTGGATTTCCGACCCTTCTTCTTCCTGGTGGTCCTGCGCGCGCCGTACCCGCCCGAGCCCGACTGCGACGCGCCGACGTCCTCGAAGGCGTCGTCGAAGGCGTCGCCATCGCGGCTGGCATACGCGAACGCCTCGTCCGTGCTCGCGTACACCTCCCCGCGCGGGCCCTCGACGAGCTCGGGGGCGGCGTCGCCGGAGGAGAAGGAGGCGGCCCGCGCGCGGACGGCCGCGCGCGCGCGAGGCGCGCGCGAGACGGAACGCGGCGCGGCGCCCACGGACGACGCGACGCGCGCGCGCGCGTCAGCGCGCGACGACGCGGCGACGGCCGCGAGGGCCGCCGCGTGGCTCACCACCGCGCTCGCGCTCGACATCTTCTCTCACTGGCGCCGACCGGCGATGCGACCGAGTCCTTAACCTGTGCCACGCGCGCGTCGGACGCGGTGTGACGCCAGGGGGGGAGGCTGCCCGTCCACCCGCGCGCGATCCGACGTCGCCTGGATGCGGCGAGCCAGAGACGTCGCTGCGATCCGCGGTCTCTCGTCACGTCGCCGCGCCGAGAGCTGTGCGGAGTCGGTAGTGGGCGCCGCCGGTCTCGGAAATCACGTCTCGAGCAGCGCTTTTGTGGCCAGAGAACGATCTGGATAAGAGCCGATCAACTTCCGATCAATTTGATCGGTAAAACGTCACAATCAACGCTTGAATTCCATCGGGGCTCGGTCGAATGTTTTGCAATATCAACGACTAAATGCTCTGCTACCTCTCGCATTTTTTCGCTCGCCGCGTCGCTCACTCGATTGGCCAAAGACGCGCGTGAGTCAGACTTCGCGATTGTTTCCTCCGCGTCGCGAAGCAGTGCGTCCGGCGCATGTCGCGCGGCAAACTGGCGGTTGGAGTGCTGGTTTTCGGTGTCTTCGGCGCCGTCGGTGCGACCGCGTATCCCGTGCTCGTCTCCCCGCCCGCGCGCCAGGTGAAGCATGCCCTTCCCGGCGGTGACCGCGCCGGCGCCAAGGCTGGTGGTTTCGACCGCCCGTCCATGTGGAAGAGCGTCGATCGCACGGTCAAGGGGACGCACGACTAGAGCGAGCACGTGCGCGCTCGCGCGAGACAACCGAGGCGTCTCGCGCGAGGGCGACACCTCCGGTGAGGCGCGCGCGGGCACCTCGAGCGCGCGCGCGAACGACGAGAACGCGTCTCCCCTCTCGACGGACACGACCGCGACCGCTGAAGAAATCACGCGTCGATCCGTCGACGTCAAAAGCGCGGCGTCGCCGTCTCGGCGCGGCGCGCTGGTCGGCGCGGCGGCCGGGTTCGCGTGGGCCATCCGTCCCGTTCCCCCGGCGCACGCGCGCGCCACCGCGGTGGTGCGCGCGGACGCCGTGCGGCTCGGCGGCAAGGCCAACGCCAAGTCCGCGGTGACGCTGACGCTCGCGTTGCCTCCGGAGTACCACCTCACGAAGGGCGCCAACAGCCGGTTCGAGGCGACTCTGGACGACGCCGCCGTGGCGCGCGGCATCGTCGTGGACACGGCGACCGCCCCCCTGGTGGACGGCGAGGAGGTCAAACTGCGCTTTTCGTTCGCGTCCGCCAGCCAGGCGCTGGCGCCCGTTCCCGAAACGCGAGAAGAGGCGGGCGAGGCGAAGGTGGAGTGCGCGGTGTACTTTTGCCGCGAAAACGACGTGTGCCTGTTACAACGCGTGCGGTTCGAGGTGCCCTTCGGCGGCGACGCCGACGCCGACGCGGACGTCGCGCTGCGGTTCGACGTCCCGGCCAACGAGCCGCCCCCGCCGGTGAACGCGGCGGCCATACCGACGTTCGATTGAACGCCCGATCGAATCGTGAGACGAAGCGGCGGCGGCGGCGCGCGACGGTTGACGACGCGCCGCGCGCGATGAAAAAAAAAAAAGCGCGTCTTTTGTCTGTGTTCGCTTCAAAAAATCTCCGCCGCGTTCATGTACCGCGATCGACGTCGCGTCGTCTCTCTCTTCGCTCCCGCGTTCATCACGGCCTGGTGCGCACACCCTCGAGCTCATCTTCCGTCTCCGAGTACAGCTCCCGGAGCTGCGCGAGCGCGTCCTCGTCCGCGTCCCACATCCCGCGTCCCGCGGCTTCGAGCATGCGCTTGAGCACGTTGCGGAACGCCTGCGGGTTGGCCCGGCGCAGCTTCTCGCGCATCGCCTCGTCCGCGACGTAGCGCTCGTGCGCGCCGTCGTAGACCCAGTTCTCCTGGAACCCCGAGGTGGCCCCCCAGCCGACGAGCGCGGTCATGCGCTGCGAGATCTCGAACGCGCCGCCCGAGCCCTGGTCCGCCATCGCCTCCGCCCAGCGCGGGTTCAGAAGCTTCGAGCGGTACTCCAAGCGGAGCGTCTCGTCCAGGTCGCGCGGCGTCGCGTCCTCCCCGAACGTCTCCACGATGGAACACGCCGTCTTTTTGAAAGCCTTGGTCTTCGAGCCCGTCAACTCCGCCTCTCTCAGCGCCGCTTCCTCTTTCGCCGCGTTCGCCGCCGCGACGAGCGCGCCCGTGTTGGCGTAGTACTCCTGGATGTCCGTCAAGCCGTACTCCACCGAATCGATCTCCTGCACGACGCGCTCGGTGCTTCTTAACAGCGCCTGGAGCACCTCCGGCCGCGCCGCGCCGCGCTCGCCGCCGCGACCGTACGAGTACGCGTTCCGCGACGCCCAGGTGTCCCCGAGCTCGCGCCCGTCCTCCCACTCGGACGTGCCCACGCGCTCGTTGACCATGCTCCCGTAGTCCCCGGGCGGGTTGCTGAACAGCCGCGCGCTGGCGTTCTCCAGCCCGTCCGCGCGCATCTCCAGCGCGTGTTTCCTGATGAAGTTTAACTCCAGCGGCTCCTCCGCGTCCGCCGCGCGTGTAAACGCGTCGTCCAGCAGACCCACGACGTTGGCGAAGGAGTCGCGGAAGATGCCGGACATGTTGCACAGCACGTCCACTCGAGGGCGACCGGGAGGCGTAAGCTCGTCCAGGGGGATGAGCTCGTACCGCGCGACGCGGCCCGTGCCCTCCTTCACCGGCTTAGCCCCGATCAGCTCGAGCACGATGCCCACCGACTCGCCCTTCGTCTTGATCGCGTCCAGGCCCCAGAGGTTGACCGACACCGTCTCCGGGAACGCGCCGTCGTTCGCGGCGCGGTGCTGCGCTAACAACGCCTGCGCGATGCGCTTGCCGCGGTCCGCCGCCGCGGGGCTGGGCATGCGGTACGGGTCCAGCGCGTGGATGTTGCGCCCGGTGGGTAACACGCCGGGTCCGTCGCGAAGCAGGTCGCCGCCCGCCGCGGGGGGGAGGTACTCGCCGTTCAGAGCGCGAAGCGCGCCGCTCAGCTCCTCGGTGTTCCGGCGAAGCAGCTCGCGGATCTCGAACGCTTCGTCCAGCCGCGCCAGCGACGCAGAGCGCGCCCGGTCCGCCTCCGAGTCGGGCACGGCGACGTCCGCGGCGAGCGCGCGCTCGAGGGACGCGCGGAGCGCCTCGACGTCGTCGCCGCGCTTGGCGCGCGCCACCGCCGCCGCGGCTTCGCGCGCCAGGCTGTCTCCGAAGTACGCCTCGAGGTACTGCTCGGCAGCCTCGTCCGAGGGCGCGCCGCCGAGAACGTGCAGCCCCTCGGAGAAGAGCCTGTTCTCGAGCACGCCCAGATACGCGAACAGCTCACCCGCGTACGCCTCGAACGCCGCGGCGGAGACGAAAACTTTTTCCGAGTCTTCCGGAGTCTTTTTCTTCGCGGGGCCCTCCGGCTCCTCCGTCGCCTCGGCATCGCCCTCCAGGACGATCGTCTCGGAGGTGAGCCGGGCTCGTGTCGGACCAGCGCCGTGGACCGGGAACGGCACGTCCGCGTCCAGCCCCGCGGACGCCACCAGGTCGAACACCGAGCCCGCGAGCGCCTGGAAATTTTTTTCCGTATCCTCGCGGTACTCCGAGAGCAGCTCGCGCAGCTCTGCGGTTTGCCGGTACAAACCGGCGCGGCCGTACGGCGGCACGTTGTGCGACACGATGACGCCGTACCCGCGGCGCTTGGCGACGATGGACTCGGACGGGTTGTTCGCCGCGTACACGTACACGTTGGGCATCGCGCCTAACAGCTGGTCGCTCCAGCTCAACGACGTGTTCCCGAGCGGCGAGCCGGGGAGCCACTCCACCGTGCCGTGCATGCCAAAGTGCAGCACCGCGTCCGCGGCGTACGCCTTCTGCAGCCACTTGTAGTAGGCGGCGTACTGCGGGTGCGGGGTCAGGTCGCGCTCGAAGAGCAGGCGCATGGGGTCGCCCTCGACGCCCAGCGCGGGCTGGACACCAATGAACACGTTGCCGATCGTCAGGCCCGCGACGTACGACCCGCGCTCTTTGCCCTGCACGGTGGCGAGCCCGTTGTACAAATCCAGGGGGCCCCACGCCTGCTCCATGCGTTTGACCAGCACGTCGGGCGTCGGCAGGAACGGGATGGGGCCGAACTCCGTGGGGCCCCAGCTCTCGGGGAAGGAGATCCACTCCTTGAGCCGCTTCGGGGAGACGTTCTCGCCGGCCACGGCGACGCCGCGCAGCGGGTCGCGCGCCGCGACCGTCTCCTCGGACGTCTCCGAAGAATGACGCGCGGAGAGCGCGAGTTTCTCGGCGCGCAGCGTCTCGAGCGCCGCCGCCGCCGCGTCGACGCCGCCCGCCACGACTCGGCCGTCGTCCAGCGCGCGCAGCGCCTCGATGAGCGCCTCGCCGGAAGGCACGGGCTCGTTCGGCTCCAGACCCAGATCGTACCCCTCGTCGCGCAGGCTCTCCAGCAGCCTCTCGAGGGACTTCGGGACGTTGAGCAACGCCGCCGTGCCGGTGGCGCCGACGCCCGGGGGGAAGCCGTAGAGCATCACCGCGAGCTTCCGGTCGCTTTTTTTTTTCCGGCGCAGCGCGTGCCATTTCTTGAGCCGGTCGGCGAGCGCGTACACGCGCTCGCGCGTGAGGTAGATGTCGTCCTTGCACAGGCCGCCGAGGGGCACGGTGTCGATGGCGCCGTCCAGCTCCGGCAACGCGTACAGGATCGTGCTCTGCAGGCCGCCGACGCCGCTCTCGGTCCAGGACTTGATGTCCTGGATCAGCAGCGGCGCCGCCACCACGTAGGGCACGTTCTTCGCCGTCAAGATGGCCTGCGCCACCTCGGCTTGCCTCCCCGCCTCCATCGAGCCCGCGGGCCCGCCTACGAGCGGGAACCCGACCGTGCTGACCACCGCGTCCACGACGCACGCGTCCGGCTTCAGGGAGTCGATCTCGCAAATTCCCGCGTCGCGCTTTCTTTGTTCGTGCTCCGTGGTGAGCAAATCGCGGACGACGGTGTGCGCCTCGACGCCGTTGATGAAAATCGGCACGGGCTTCACCCCCGACGCCTCGAGCGCGCGCACGAGGTCTGCCAGGTACGGCTGCTGCGTGATGACGTGCTTGCGGTAGAGGAGCACCGCGACCGTGGGCGCGTCCGCCGGAAGCGGCGTGAACCCGAAGGGCGAAGAGTCGGCGTCGCGCGCGTCGTACCAGCGCAGGTACTCCGCCGTCGTCTCCGGCCACGGTTTGTTCGCGAGCTCGATGTCCGGGTGGTAAAGGCCCAGCGCGGGCGTCTCCTTGGGCGGCTTCAAGGCGGGACCCGCGCCGGTCACAGTGGCGGTGCTTTTCAACACGGCGCCGACGGTTTTTTTGAGTTTGGAGACGATCGAGCCGTCGTTCGTCGTCGAGTCAAGACTCTCGGGCGCGCTCTCGGGCAAGCCGGGGAGGTACTCCCTGGCGACGTAGTAAAACGCCTCCTCGACGTTCTCGAGGCCGCCCTGGTTCCAGTACCCGTAGACGGTGAGCCAGTTTCGCAGGTCCTTAGCCTTACGCCCGGGCACGAACTTGAGCAGCGCGGGCCCGAGCTTCAGGAAAGACAGGTACCCCACCAGCTTGTCCTCCTCCTTCCCGGACCCGAACTTGGCGAGGATCGCCTTCACCGCCGGCGGCGGGCCCGCCTTTTCGCCCCCCGGCGCGGGCTTCATCTCGAACGACCCGACCGAGGTCTCGCTCATCAGCTCGAGCGCGGACTCGAACACGAACCGCGTCGGGATCTTGCTCACGGCGTCGCGCAACCACTCCACCTGGTCGAAGTCGAACAGCAGGGACCCGAAGAACACCTCGGCGCCGTCCAGCGCGGCGGCCACCTCTTTTCGGTTCGCCTCGACGTCGCGGTCGGAAAACACGGCGAGTTCCACGCCGGGACACCGCTTCGCGAGGTTCCGCGCCGCGCGTCGGTACAGCTTCACGTTGAAGGACTCGAATCCGGAAATCAGCACGATACGTCGCGTCCCGGTACTTAACCCCAAATCCGGCGCCAACCCGCCGAGGTTTGCGGCGCGCGCGGACTCAGCCTTCGCGGCGGCGTCGCGCGCCGCCCTCGCGGCGGCTTCCGCGGCGGCCACCGCGCCGCCTCCCCTTTTCGCCACCGCGATCTCCGCCTGCACGGCCGCCTTCTGCGCGACCACGCGGTCGCGCTGCAGCTTCGCCATGTGCGCGTTCCGCTGGAACGCCAGCCACTTCGCCTGGTCGCCTTTCTGCGCCGCGTCCAGAAGCGCCGCCGCCGCCGCCGCGTCGGCGGCGGCGAGAGCGCGGAAAGACGCCTCGTCGATGTCTTTCGGGCACGAGAAGGACTCCGTTCGCGGCGCGTCGCCCTCGTCGCCCCCGTCGCCCCCGGTCGAGGAGGGAACCTGCACGACGAGGTCCGCGAAGGTGTCCCTGTACGCGGCGTCGAGGTCGCGCGTGAGCGAGGCCTCCCGCTCGGCCAGGCGCGCCTCCTCCTCCTCCAGCGCGGAGACGATCTCTTCGGGACTCTCCTGCGCGACCGCGGCGTCCACGTCGACGCCCTCGCGCTCGAGCTGCTCGCGCAGGAAGCGCTCGGCCTTGCTCTCGGTCTCCACGGGGTCGCTCAGCGCGCGCGGGGCCTCGGCGACGCGCCGACGCGCGCTCGAGGCGAACGCCGACCCCCGAGACCGCTCGCCGCGGAGGGGGCGCACCGGTCGACCGCGGTGGCGTTTTGTGTTGACGTCCGAAGAATCTGAGGCGCGAGCGGACGGCGTCGCGACCGGACGCGCCGCCATCGCGCTCGCGGTCATCGCGCGCATGTCTCCCGCCAGCGCTCGCTGGAGGACCTCCTGGGTACCGCGGGGCGCGTTCGATGCGAGGCCGTTCGCGTCACGACCGCTCGCGGCGCACTGCGTGTCGCGCGTCGAGACGTCGTGGCTCTTCCATCGTCGTTTTTCTCGAACGAAGAAACCGCGCAACTCGAGATGCTTCCGCGTCTGACCGCCAGTTCGCGCCGCGCGGCGTCGCATCCAATGGCGCTTTTCCACGTCGGCGCATCGGCGTGAGCGCTGAATGGCCGGCGTGAAAACGTTTTCCTTTTCGCGAGGCTCCGCGAGCCCCCACACCGACTCGCGCGCTCACCGCACGCCGACGCGATGCCTTTCGCCCTCACCACCTCCGCCAACGTCCTCGCCGCGCGCCGCGTCGAGGTGCGTGTCCCGCCGCTCGCGCCGCGTCCCCCCGCCCGCCCCGCGCGCCATCCCCGCCCGACGGTGGATAAGCGGCACCTCCCGAACCGGCGCCCGCTGACGCGCTCCGCACCTCTCTCCACGTCTCAGGCGAGCCTTACCGCCGCGCGCTCCTCCTCCCGCCGCGCCGCGCGCGTCGTGCCCCGCGCCTCCGACGAGGACGTCGCGCGGGACAGCTCTGGCTACCGCGCGGGCGAGACCGAGGGCACCGGGCTGCTGGGCAAGATCGTGAGCAACCTTCCCGACGGCCGCAAGGAAACCGCTCCCGAGTCGTACGGCTCGCGTCCCGCGTCGAAGACTTTGGCTGAGGGTCGGTACCGGCGCCCGCCCCCGGAGCGTGTCGGCGGCGTCACCGAGCAGGCCGTGCGCGGGGACGACTTCGAGGTGGTGGATGGTCCGTCGTTCGGCGTCGGCACCGCGATAGGCGCGCTCGTCGCGCTCGCCACGCTGGGCGGCGTGTACCTCACCGTGAACAAGATCAGCGAAGGACCGGTGGTGAAGGAGTCGAGGCGGATGCCCGAGCGGGACACCGCGGTCCTGCCGCGCGCCGTTCCCGCGCCCGCGCCGGCGGTGGCGGCGGAGTGAGCATAGGCGGCGGATGAGCACGCGTATGAGTAGACGACGATGAGGAACGCGCGAGAGAGGAATAAAATACCGAAGGTAAAACACACGGAAGCGAGAAATGTTGCGACACGGCGCGATGCGTCGCCAAAATCGCAAAAGCGGGGACGCTCCCGACCGGCTTCGCGTGACCGACACGTTCCTCGGACGACCCGTTGGATTTTTCGGTCAAGCGAGCGACCTTTCGAAAAAAATCTCCGCCCCGTCGGCACCGAGCGCGCTGACTCGCGATTAGACTGGCGAAACGAGCCGACGAATCACACGTGGCACGAACGAGTGGAACGAGAGTGCAGAATTATGCAGAATTTTACGCGGGAACGCGTTTCAGAACGCTTTTGCGTCGGTTCGCTCGCCTCCCCCGCTTCACATTCGCCGCGCCGGACGACCTCAGATCGTCCCACGCGCCCTCCCCACGCACGTATTCGCATGTTCACCTCTTCCATTCTCCAACCCGCCGGCGCTCTCGCCGGCGCGCCAGCCGCGCGCCCCGCGCGGTCGGTCAAGGTCAACGCCGCGTGCGCGCGTGGACCCACGTCTGTTTCCGGCGCGCATTCCGCGGCTCGGTGCGTGTCCGCGCGGTTCGCGCCGAGCGACGCGCGGCTGCCGGTCACGGCGCTGCGCGCGGGACAGGCGCCCCGCCGCGCGCGCCGCGACGTCTCCGCGCGCGCTGAGGGCTCGTCCGGAGCCCAGTACGGCGAGGTACGCCCATCCCCCCGCGGTTCAAAAAGCGAAAACGCCCCTCGGGAAAACCAACAACACGCGGTTTTACGACTGAAAAAACCAAAAAACTCGCGACCCGCGCTCGGGCGCCGGCGGCGCTGACGCGCGCCTCCCTCCGTGACCCAACTCGAACCCCCGCGCAGCGATTCGCGGACGTCGACCGCGTGCTCGTGTCGTACTTCACGTTCCGCGCGCTGAAGGAGACGCTGAGCCAGATCCAGGAGACGGACGTTTCGCCGAACAAGACGGAGTACAAGTGGCTGTACAAATTCGCGTCCGAGAACAACCCCAACGACTCGCAGCGGTTCATCAAGGCGCTCTTCGCGGCGCGCCCCGATTACGGCCAGCGCATCTTGGCGCAGAGGCAGAGTCTGTTCGAGCAATGGGGGGATCACTTCATGCCGCAGACGGTCGGCAAGGCGATCGAGGACCAGAACCTCGAGCACCTGCGCGACCAGCTCTTCGCCACCGTGAACCTCGACGAGAAGTGCCTCTTCACCGGGGACGACGCGGAATGCATCCCGGAGGAGGAGAAGGTCCCGACCAAGGTGGAGGCGAGCGTCAAGAACAAGGAGAGCGCCGTGGACGAGGCGGAGGAGGAGGAGCCGGAGGGGATCGCGTGATTCGTCCGTACATTCGTCCGTTTCTTCGTTCGCGATGGGATCACCCGCGTCTCAAAACGCAAAGCCGGATGGGAACCGAAACCGGCGCGCGCGTCCGTTGTACACTACCAGGTAGTCTATTGATAGGCAAAAATTTTTTCCCGAAAAAATCGTCTCTGTTGTTACATACGCGCGTCCCGCTCGTCTCTCCCTCACTGCGGCGGGCGAGGCATCGACATGCCCATGGGTACGGGCATGGCCCCCATCCCCATCATCGCCGCCGCCATCGCCGCCGCCGCCGCCGCCTGCGCGGCGGCGGCGTCCGCCGGCGACATGCCCGGCGGCGTCGGCATCTGCAGAAGCGCCGGGAGCGAAACCGCCGGCGCCGCCGCGGCTTGCGCCGCCGCCGCCGCCGCCTGCGCCTGCGCCGCCTTGGCGTCCTTGCCCGCCTTCCCCGGCTTGGGCGCGGCGGGCGTCTTGGCCAGCACCGCGGACTGCTCCGGCGTGAGCCAGATGTGCTGCTTCTTGAGGCAGTGCGCCAGTCCCTTCTTCCGGCGGATGCAGAGCTGGCACCGCTCGGGCACCTCCAGCCCGGCGGCGAGCAGCACAGCGCCCACCGACTCGGACACCACAAACTTGCCGTTGCCGCCGCGGCGCGCAGCCACGCGAGGCGCGCCGTCGTTGCGGTACAGGGTGGGATCCTTAGCACCGTCCTTGCCTCCGGCGCCGGCGCCGTCGCCGGCGCGCTTGGCGCCGTTGGCGACGTGCCCGCGCGCCGCGCAGTACGAGATGCCCTTATGCGCGCGCGCGCACGCCTCGCACCGCTGCGCGCCGTCGTCGTTCGCCGCCTCCGCCGCCGCCTTGCGCTTCTTCTGCGCGGACAAGTTCTCCGCGGCGTGGTCCTGCGCCTTGGACGAACTCGCCTTGCGCTTCTTGGCGTGCGCGTTGGCGTTTTCGGCGCCGGCGTTCGCGTTCGGAACGTCGGCGCCGGAATTGATGACGGAATTGAGAACGGCGCGCCCGTGGGGGTGCGGATCCGTCGCGGGGTCCACGTTCGCGATGGACTCGCACCACAGACGCAGCCCGACGCTGATTTCGCCGTCGTCGTACTCCACGTCGTGCGTGAACGCGTTCGGGTCGAAGCGCCGGACCGTCCCGCGGTAGAAGCGGTCGTCGTCGTCCCAGAGCACGAGAACGCGCGCGCCCACCGCGCCCTCGCGCCGCAGCGCCACGAGCGCGCCGGCGTGCCCCTTGCGCGCGGCGCGCACCGCCGAAACCTGCGGGCACTTGAGGTGCCGCGGGACGAGCGGTTCCGCGCCGGCATCCTTCGTCTTCTTCATCGCCGCGAGCGCCTGCTCGCGGACCGCCTGGGGCGTGCGCGCGCGGCACACGCGGCACGCGCCGCACGGCTCGGGCTCGGCGCCGCTCACCAGGCTGCCGCTGTACCCGTCGGGACCGAAGTCCTCGACGCCGAACAAACCGGGCGACCCGCTCGAATCCGGAGACCCGTCGCGCGCTTTCGTCTCCTCCTTCGCGTTTAAAAGCGCTTCGCCGGAAGCTCGCTTTTGCTTTTCGGCATCCTCCGACGCGCATCCTCCAGGCGTGCGCTCGTTCGCGCCCGCGCCTCCTTGGTGCGCCTCCTTGGCCTCGGGCGTGGCCACCGCGTCGGTCTCCTGCGCGCTCCTGCGGGCCTCCTCCTCCGCGCGCGTCGCGGCGGCGGCGGCTTCGCGCTTCTCGCGCGCGCTCTCTCGTCGCTTGCGCTTCTTACGCTCCTCGGCGGCGCGCAGGCGCCTCCAGGTGCGTCCCCAGACGCGCGCCTCCGCGCACGCGCGTTCGAAGGTGGCGCAGTACCTCTTGACGTTCTGTGCCATGCGCTTCTCGAACACCTCGCCGCGGAACTCGAAGTCGCGGAAGGACGAGACGGGGAGCCACATGTACGTGCGGTCGCCGAAGAACACGACGAGCTTGTGCGTCTCGCTCGTCGCGCCCTTGGGCTGCTTCATCCGCAGCGCCGCGTCCGGGATCACCTCCTTGTGCTCCTTGCGGTCCAGCGAGATGCCCGGCCAGAGCGTCTGGTCGGTGCCCTTGCCGACTTTCCAGGGCGCCCACACGGGCGTGCCCACCATGAACGGGTCCTCGTGGTTCGCCTCGTCCTCGTCGCCGGAGAGATCGGCGGCGAGCGCCTCGATGGGCGAGAGCGCCTCCTCCTCCTTCTCGGCAACCTTGGCGGCGGCATCCGTCTCACCCACCGAGCCCTCGCCCGCGCCCGCGTGCGTCTCGTTGGACGCGCCCTCCTCCTCCTTGACTTGCGCGCCCGCGTGCGTCTCGCCCTGCTTCTCGCCCTCCGCGGGCGTCGCCGGCTGAGGCCCCGCGGGAGCGCCCCGCGAGGCGGGCCGCCCCGGGACCACGATGGAGGGCTCCGCCGACGCGAGGTCGGCGAGATCTTCCAGCGGAATCAGCTCGGTGGCGTGAGGCTTGTCCCCCGCCCAGTGCGCGGTGTCCCCCGCGCTCGCCTCGCCGTAGGGGTCCAGCGCGTCCATCACGAACCCGGGGATGTCGGTGTGCGCGATCTGCAGCTGCGTCACGTACGCCGCGGCGGCGTCCGCGGACGGCGTCGCGCCGTGCGCCTTGAGGAACGAGCCCAGCGGCGCAAAGGGCTCGTTCGCCGGGGCGTCGCCGCAGTCGCGCAACGCGTGCCGCCCTCGCCAGCGCTCGTCGGAAGCTCCGCTCCCGGAGCCGACGTTCCAGCCCGCGTCCGCCCAGGCGCGGCCGTCGGGCTCGTCCAGCCCGCCGACCACCTCCTTGTTGAACGGCACGCCGAGCCTGTGCCTCTGGAACTTGGCACCGTACGGGTCGAGCAACCGCTCGCCGATCCAGCGCGCCTGCGGCACCGCCGTCGCCGACGCCATGAGCATGATGCGCACGATGTCGTGCGCCTCCTGCGCGGTGATGGGCAGGTCGTCGTCGCTGCTCTCGCCGGCATCCTCGCGAGATTCGCGAGGGTCAGGAGTAGGGTCCGCGGAGAGCATCTGCGCGTCAGGATCCACGTCGTGCTCAATCTCGGAGTGCTCGGAGCACTCGCGAGCCACCGACTCGTTCGCCGAGCGCTCGCGACGCGCGCGGTCGCCCTCCGCCTCGGCGGGCGTGCGCACGCCCCCATCCTCCTTCTCTTCTCCACGCGGGCGTTCCATCTCCGCGCCAGCGTGTTCCATGGGGGAGGGCTTGGATTCGGGCGAAGGGTCGGACGAAGGCGGGTTGTTTGCTCGCTCATCCTCGGACTCGGGCGTGTGCGCGCGCGACGCGCGCGCGCACGGCTCTGTCCACTCCTCGGGGAAACCCATCAGGCGCTCGACGTCGTTGGCGCAGAGCATGCCCGCGGCGTCGCGGCCCTCCTTGCACATGTCCTCGCGCACCACGCACAGGCGCCGCACGTTGCGGGGTGTCAGAGCCTCGATCTCGTGCAGCACAGGCGGCCGGCGCTTCTCCGTGAAGTCCACGCACGCCGCCGCGGAACTCGGCTCGCCGAAAGAGGGCTCGACGTGGAAACACGCGTAGCACAAGCCCGCCTCCGCGCACTCGCCCGCGCACCGCGACGTCTGCGACAGGAGCACGTCGCGCGGGTCGCCGTGCAGGCTCGCCACGATGAACACGCGGCGGCGGTGCAAGGGGACGCCGAAACCTGTTTCGTCACGGGCGCAAACGACGAGGTGAGAGTCGAGGGAGTCGAGTCGGGGGGAGGAGGGGCGTCAGCAGAGTCGTCGAAGGATTTTTTTTTTGAGAGCGCGTCGAGTGAATTTTTGAAAAATCCCCTCGGGATCAAACGTCCCGGGGGATTTTCGTCGTTCGTCTCTCGCTCGGAAAAAAACCCGCGTTTTTCAAACTTCCGCGAGTCACAGACCGTCGCGCGTCTCGGTTCCCGCGCTGAGAGCGTCGTCTACGCACGATCTGGGCCTTCGATTCGCGATCGTCGGAGAAAGCGCTTGAAAAATGGAGGGAAACCGGCGGCGAGCGGGGCGCGCGCCGACGGGCGCGGCGGCTCGAGGCGCGCGTCGCCGTCTCGCGCGCGGCTCCGACGCGTCGGTTCGATCGCGACGCGACGTGTCGCCTCAAAAAGGTACGCACCTGGCAGGTCCACGACGCGGTACGCCCAGCGGTAGTTTAACGTCTCCAGTTCTTTGACCACGTTGGCGATCGGCGGAGGCCGAGCTGCAGATAAGAGGAGAGAAGGGAGGGGAGTGGGGGGACGGCGAGGTCAGCCGGGCCCATCTCGCGGGAAGCGGTGGGCGCGTTCGTCGCGAAACTCGCCGACGCGGAGATCGCGCGCGCGCGTCGCCGCATTCGCGCGTCCAGCGGGAGATGCGAAGAAGGCGAACGCGCGCGTCCGCCGAGAAAAAAGGAAGCCGAAAGGGCGCGTACCGGGAACCGCGGCGGTCGCCCATCTCAGCAGGGACACGGGGAGCTCGAGGACGACCCAGGAGACCGGCCTGGTGGCGAGCAGGCGGAAGAAGTGCGCGTGCTCCTCCGTGGCGGCGGCGCGCGACGCGGGGAGCCAAGGGTGCTCCACCGCCGCGCGCGCCTTAGCGTCGTCGTCCTCCTCCTCAGGCCAAGGCAAGGTCGCGGCGAGCACCTCCGTTTCGGCGGGAAGCTGCCGCAGCGCGTGGAGATTCCGGTTCAGACGCGCGCGGGGAAACTGCGTGCGCAGCACGGACGCGCATCTGTCGTCGCTCTCCACCTGCAGGATAATCTCGTGGCCGGCTTGCTCCAGACTGCGAAGCGCGTCGCGGGGGAAATCGGGCGGGGGGTCAGCGCGGTTCTCGGCGTCGATCGAGGCGAGGGAGCGCGTTGACGTCGGTCGCGGACGGGATGTGTTCCAAATCTCGAGCGGTCGAGTCAAACGCGACGCGGGAAAGCGGGGGTCGTACCCGAGATCCAGCCCCCCAAGACCGGTGAACAGCGACGCGACCTTCATGGCGCGCGTGTTCGACGAGGTTGAGCCGCCGCTCGCGCCCTTCTGAGGACCTCACGAGGCGTGGCGCGCCGAGGAAGATCGAGGCGCGTCCGTGCTTCACGAGGCGCGACTCTTCACGCACGCGTCCGTCCACGGACGGTCGCGTTCGACACGCGCGGTCCGCGGCTCGCCGCGTCCGCCGGCGCTTTTCGGATTCGTGCCCCGAACGTCGTTCGTCGAGGATAGATCTCGAGTTTGACACGTGGTCGCTCGAGCGATGCTTCGCCGCTCGCGTGCGCCGCGCGTCGGATGTGCGCGTCCCTCGCTCGACCGACGCGGCTTTTGCGTGCACCGTCGGCGGTGATGAGTATGTCAGCGGCGGTCAAAAATCGCGTATGGGCATTTAGTCTGGCCGGTTTAAAGATAATATCTCTTCTGACTCGTTCGGATTTGCGAATCTGACTGACTCGGAGTCACGAGAGTCCAGGTTGTTCGATTCTGATTGGACGATTCGTGCCGCGCCCGCGCCTCCCGCCAAATCTCAGTCCGTTCGCGAACTAAGCGCGCTGGCGATCGGGTTCGCGAACCGGGAAAAATCCCAAAATCCAAATCCTTTCGCTTGGATCGAATTGCAGACAAGCGTGTGTGTGGCACGGACGCGATCTCGTCGGAGGCGGGAAAAACCGAGCGTCGGGAGCGCGCGCGCGCCTTTTTTTTTTCACGGCGAGATACTCGACTTTCAGTACCTCGCTACACACCCTCTTCCCCCCTCGCGAGGGCCGCGAACACGCGTCCCCTGTGTTCGAAGTTCTCGAACTCGTCGAACGACGCGCACCCGGGAGAGAGCACGATCGCGCCGCCGTCCTCGACCGTCTTCCGCGCGGCGGCGACGGCGTCGCGCATCGTTCGCGCCACCGCCAGCGGCGGCGCCGCGCCCGCCGCGGCGAGCTCCTCGGCGATGTCTTCCCCCGAGGCGCCGAAGACGACGTACCCCGCGTGTTTCGCGAGCGCATCCGCCAACACCCCGAACCCGATCCCGCGAGGGCCGTCCATGCCTCCCTTGGCCTGCCCGCCGAGGAGCACGACGGATTTGCCGCCGCGCGCGTACCCCGCGAGCCCGGCGCGCGCCGACTCGACGTTGGTCGCCTTGCTGTCGTCGATCCACTCGATGTCGTCCGACTTCGCGGGGAGGTCGACGCGCTGCATGCGGTGCGGCGGGGCCTCCAGTAAGGCTACGCCCGCCTCCAGCGTCTGCAGCGGGAACGCGTCCGCGTCGAGACCGCGCACGAGCAACGCGGCGACGCCGGCGTTGGTGAAATTGTGTTTCCCCGCGGTTCGCAACGTCGACAAGTCAATCGTCTCGGGCTTCGCGAACGGGAGCCGAATCGTCGCGCGGCGATTCGCGTGGTCCACCACCACGCCCGGCAAAGCGCCCACGCGCGCCACGTCGCCGCCCACGTGCTCGAACGTCTCCGTGCGCGATTCGGGCGATTCGGTCGTCATCGCGTCGACGATCGCGTCGCGGCGCGCGAGGAAAACGACGTCGTCCTCGCCGTCCTCCGTCTCAAACAAAACGTCCTCGGCGACGGGCACGACGGCGAGCTTCTTAAAACCCCGGAGCGCGGCGAACACCCTGGCCTTGACCGCCGCGTACGTCGCCATGTCCCCGTGCCGCTCCAGGTGGTCCGGCGACAGCGTCGTGACGCACGCGGCGTCGAAGCGCAACGAGCGCCACCCGGGGTGCTCCAGCTGGTACGACGAGATCTCAATCACCAGCGCGTCGTACGGCGGCGCGTTTTCGTTCGCCGCCGCGGCGCGCGAAAACTCGAGCGCGCACAGTGACAAGGGCGTCCCGAGGTTCCCGCCCACGAACGCGCGCTTACCGCACGCGTTTATGAGCTGCGCGGCGAACGAACACGTCGTGCTCTTACCGTTCGTGCCCGTCACGGCGAGCTTCTTCGTCGGCGTCGCGCCTTTTTCTTTAACGAAGAAATCCGCCTCCGTCGCGTACAAAATACGCGCCGCGAACGCGAGCTCGGAGAAAACCTCCTGTTCGCCCCTCTTTAGCGCGGCCGCTACCTGCGGCGTAGTCAGGGGGACGCCGGGGCTTAGGACGATGATATCCGCCTCGGCGAAACTCGTTTCGAAATTCTCGTGCGCGCCGAGGTCCGTTCGAACGACGACGCCGGCGTTCGCCGCCGACGCCGCCTTCTTTATCTCTGCGTTTTTTTCCAGACGCCCGGCTTTTACGTTCGCGTCGGCGCCCACCACGTCGGCGCCGAGCTCGAGAGCCAAACACGCCGCCGCGACGCCGCTCTTCCTGCGTGCGTTTGAGTGACGGCAGTGCGGAAGAAGTGCGTTTTCGGTTTAGGGTTTAGGGTGAAGGGAGGGGTGAGGGGAGACGTGAGCGAAGAGATGAGCGAGCGGAGGAGATGGCGAAAAAAGCGCGTCAAGGCTGCGTCGGGCGTTTTGAATCTCGCGGCGAAGACGCGACGGGGACGCACCCGAGGCCGACCACGAGCACGGTCTTGCCCCGCACGTCCAGGGAACTCGTCTCGGCGACGGGCTCTGCCTTGCTTTTGGCCACCGAGGCGAGCGTTGGCGCGCCGCGCACGCGCGTCGAGCGAGTACACACCCCGCGGCGCCTCGTCAGACGGGAGGGCACACGCGACGCGAGTTGTCGCCTCGCCGCATGCCGCGACACGTCTCGAAGTCCTCCGGACGCAGGCGTCGTACACGCGCGCGCGGCCGTCTGAGACATCCGCGCGCGGCGGGGGCTCGGACTTCGTCCAGCCGCGTCGCCGTGCGTCGTCTTCTGAGCGCCTCGGACCGCGTGACGTCCAGCTGGCGAAACGACGGAATCTGGTTCACTACTGTCGTCTCGTTCAGGCTGACCGGTGATGCCGATCGATGCGTGTTCGCTCAAGCCCCGTTTCGCTCCTCCAGAAACGGGTTGCCGTCCACGCGCAGCCGCCACACCCAAAACTCGTTCGCCGTCCGCGCTTCGGCCACACACGCCCCGCGCGTCGTCGGTCTTCGCGTCGCGGGTCGCTCGGTCACACAGCGCGCCAGGACGACATGGCCGGGCTCATGCAGTCCGCCGCGGCGTTCTGGAACCACCCCGCCGGCCCCAAGACCATCTTCTTCTGGGCGCCCACGATGAAGTGGGGGATCACCGCGGCGAACATCAAGGACTTCTCCCGCCCGCCGGAGCTCCTGTCCGTCCCGCAGCAGGCCGCGGTGGCGACCACGGGGTTGATTTGGATGAAGTACTCGCTGGACATCACCCCGAAGAACTACAACCTCATGAGCGTCAACGCCGTGATGGCCGCCACGGGCTTGTACCAGCTGTATCGCAAGATGAAACACGACCAGGAAGTCGCCGCGTCGGCGAAGGCGGCGAAGTAGCGACGACGCCCTCTTCGTTTTCAACCACCGAGGGGATGACAAACACGCGCGACGCGGTGTTGACGCGTGACGTCGCTTCATCGCGCGATGCGTCGCGACGAGCGCGGGCGCAAACGCGTCATTAGGGCCTTCTAGAGGCCGCGATCGGCGACGATCGAAAATAGTACTACCGGGCTAAAAAAGAAACACACAAAACGCGATCGACGGTAGATGTCACTTCGGCCCCTCGACGCGCCGGAACACGTTGAGGAACGTGTTCCCCTCGTTCCGCTCCACCTTCTGCCCCTCCTCCGTCCCCGTGAACAGCAGCGGCACGACCGGGTCGGCCTTGCACTCCTCCTCCGTCAGCCGCTCGAACATCGGGTGCTCTTCGATCTTCTCCGCCATCCACCGCCCCAGTTCCTCGACGTCGGTGATGGTGTAGACGATCCCGCCCACCGCCAACGCGTACGCGTACTCCGACAGCAACGACCGCTGGATGATCCGCCGCCGGTGGTTCGCGGTCTTGAAGTGCGGGTCGGGGAACAGGAAGAACAGCTTCGTGAGCTGACCCTTCTGAAAGAAGTTGGGCAGGTACTTCATGCTGTTTGTGCGGATGCACGAGATGTTCTCGTACGAACCGGGGTGCTCGCGCCGGAGCGCCACGCACCGCTCCTTCACGTACTGGCTCACCTTATCCCGGATCTCCATGCCCACCGCGAGGTCGTCCGGGAACAGAGGCGAGAGACGCACGAGCAGACCCCCGAAGCCGCACCCCACGTCCGCGAACCGAACCAGAGGGGGCGAATACGGCCCGGCTGCCGCGTCGCCGGAAGCCTCCGCGTCGGCGCTTTTTTTCCGGTGCTTCGCGAAAAACTCGGGGTAGTGCGATTCCCAGTCGTACGCGTCGGGGCGCAGGGGGCTGCGGGCGCGGGACGAGGACGGGAAGGTCAGAGGAATTCGCGGCGCGCTACGCGTGCGCGCGTACGGAGGTGCCGCGGGAGCGCTCTCCCTCCGCGCCCTCGAGTTCGGCTCGGGAGGACGCGCGCGTTCGACGGCGGCGGCGGCGGTTCGCTCGGGCGTCTCGAGGGCACGCACACGGGGAACGTCGAGTCGCTGAGCGGGTTGCAGTGCGCCCGCGCCCGGAAGAACTTCTTCCGAGGCAGAGACGTGCCCTGGTTGTTCACCGGGACGATCTCCGTGCGCTCGCGCTTCACGGGACCCACCCCGGTGGCGAGGTTCTCCATCGCCGTCGTCATCGCGAGGAAAGTGCGAGCGCGTCGATTTTTTGCGAGCCGAAAAAGCGAAAGCGCTCGCGTCGCGCCACCCAACGCGCGAAACGAAAAACCGAAGCTCGTCGGCATGACGAAACCTGCAAGCGATACGGTGGTTCGCGGCCGAAATCCGCAATGGAAATCCCCGTCAGACGAAAGCGCGGACGAAAATCGAGTGCAGGTTTGTTTTTTCGGTTGGCCCGTGAAAAAAGTCTAGACTGGGTCGCTGTCGCGAAACCGCGGGTGTCCAGCTGTAAGATACGACCCGAAAAACCATCCCCTTTCCCCGCGAGGCGTGATGACGCGTCTCCGGGTCGCGCGCGCCACAATCGACGTCGACCTTGCCGTGCACGCAAGTTCGTTACCCGCACACACCGAGCCACCCGTCGGTCCGAGCTACTCACGTTCGCCCACACGCCAACACCATGTCCGCCGTCACCTCCCACGTGACTGCCCTCAGCGCGAAGGTTACCCTCTCGCGCAAATCCCGCGTGCAGCTCAGCGCGCGCGCGCCCGCCCGCGCGCCCGCCCGCTCGGGCCTCGTGTGCAAGGCCGAGGTTACCAACGGCAACGGTGCGTTTCGTGTCGCGTCCCGGTTTCGCCGCCATCGCTGCGTCTCGCGTCGGGTGTCCCGCGCGTATCTCCGAGGCGTCCCGACGCGGACCGATGCTGCAATTTCCGCAGGGATCGCCGTCGCGTCAGCATCTTTTCCCGTTCCGTCCCGTCCGTCGTCTGACCGCCGCGCTCCCCTCGACTCCCGAAACAGGCACCGCCACCGTCGTGACCGACGCCACCTTCGAGGCGGAGGTGCTCAAGAGCGACATCCCCGTCCTCGTGGACTTCTGGGCGCCCTGGTGCGGGCCCTGCCGCATGATCGCGCCTCTCATCGACCAGCTGGCGGAGGAGTACGAAGGAAAGCTCAAGGCGGTACGTGCAGACGTCGCTCACGCGTTCTCCTCGGGGAGCCCGCGGCACCCCTCTCTTCGAAGCGCGCACGTGATATTTGCGTGCGCACGCATGCATCACGCCGGTCCACGTGCCGGCGCGCGCCACCGCGCGCGCCTCGCGGGCGCGGGCGCGCCCGCGCCCCTTTGGAAATTTGCCAAGAAAAACCTCCCCGCGGTTACGCGCGGTGGAGCTTATCCGGGCCTCGCGACGCGTTTGTTTTTTTTGGTTTTTTCGTGGACGCGACTGACCTTTCGATCGCACCCCGTCCTCCTCCCTCCGACACGACAGGTCAAGCTGAACACGGACGAGAGCCCCTCCGTGGCGACCGAGTACGGCATTCGCTCCATCCCCACCGTGATGATCTTCAAGGGTGGCCAGAAGCTCGACACCGTGATCGGCGCCGTGCCCAAATCCACGCTCACCGGCACCATCGAGAAGTACCTGTGAGCCTTCGGCGAACCGGTGAAGCGAGCTTTACGAGTTGTTGAAGTGGTGTAGGAGAGGCGGTGTGGGGGGGCACACGCGCGAGTGTTGCGTCGGCGAGGCGAAACGTCCCGGTTTCTTCGCGGACAAATTAGACGGCCGGAGGCGATTCGCGCATCTTCGCGCGAAGATGCGCGCACGCGAAGGCGGAGCCATACATTGTACTGTATACTCTATTCGAGAGGATCAAAATGAAAAGAATGCTCGCGTGTTTTCGCATATTGAAACGACTATTTGCCGCCGCGGTTAGTACGTGGTCGGCCACTTCCGTTCGACGCACGGGCGTTCAACCGTCGCCCGCGCCTCTCCACGACCTCTCCAGGTCAACTTTTCTCGCCGCGCCGCGATCGTCGCGGGATCGAATAAATCGCTCACTCCGTCTTCCGCTCCTTGATTTTTTCGCCGTTGTACGGCGCGTACGCGAAGGGGTCGCGGAAGGACCCGCCGATCTTGTCCCAGAACACCAGGTACTGCCCGTAGTTGTAGTTGAACCCGGTGTGGTGGATCGTGTGGTGCGCGGCGCCGTTGACGAACGGCAGCTTCATCGTCGTGCGGTCGTGGATGTTGATCGTCCACAAACCCACCATCGCGAGCGACATGAAGTACGTCACGTGGTGCATCGGGAACAGAAACACGAAAACGTGGTAGGGGCACCCCTGAAGCCAGCCGTCTAACGGGTGGAACGCGTACGCGGAGAACGGCGTTGTTTCCTTGTACTTGTGGTGCAGCTTGTGGATCGGCGCGTACAGCAGGCGGTGGTGTAACATCCGGTGGATCCAGTACACGCACGTGTCGCTGAAGGCGAGGAAAAGCAGCGGCGACCCGACGAGCAGATAGAACCACCCGCCGAAATCGTCGCGCGCCGGCAAGTCCCAGTAGATCTTGGTGTACCCCTGTTCCACCAGCAGCTCGAACGGCGCGGTCATGCCCGCCATGACGCAGATGGACCACGCGCTGAGCTTGATCTCGTTGCGCACCTGGTCCTTGCCCTCGCGCCAGTTCCACGCCGCGACGTTGTTCCCCGCGGCGTCGCGCTTAGTGTACAGGAAGTGGTACATCACGGGGCACAGCGTGAAGTACAGCAGGTAAGTGAAGATGGTGAGGAACGTCCACAGCACGAAGAACTTCCGGGCCACGCTGTACTCCTCCGGCTTGAACTCGTCAACGCCCAGGATGTACTTGTCCACCACGTGCTTGTTGATCCAGTTGGACGTGCCGTCGAAGCCCAGCCCGAGCCCGATGACCGTGGGGACCTCCATCTTGTTTCACTCGCCGCGTGTCGGCGCGCGCGCAATGAGGATCGCGGCGCGGCGCGGGCGCGACTCGAACGAGGCGCGGGAACCCGGGACCTCTCCTGCGACGGTCTACGAGCTGACCGAGCGGGAGCGAGTGCGTTCCTCCGGGACGCGCTCGTCGCAGTGGCCGTCGAGCGCGTCGGGCGCGCTGATGACGTCGCCAAGATATTCAACGACCACCGAGTCCACCCTGCCTGCATGCCTGCCACAAAACTCACAGATGCGACTTCGGAGATGAAACGATTTTTTCATCGATGTTTGCCGATCAAGGAACGACCGGTGATGCGGTGAAGCGACTTTCTTTCACCGCGCTTCAAAGGAGGCCATTTTTCCCGCGAGACGGCACTCGCGATGGACGCCGAGTCGCGTCGCGAGCGCGTCAAGGCGCTGCTTCGGCTTCCCCCCGAGGAGCGCCACCGCGTGTTCCTGGAGGACTACGACCGGTTCTACGGAGGCGGCAAAGACGCGGCGCGCGCGCGCGCGAGCGTCCTCCGCGCGCCCGTGGCGGACGACCTCTCCGTCGTCAAATCCTCGTTTCGCTTCCTGCGAAGCGACGAGGACGACGACGCGTTGAGCGCGTGGGAGGCGAGACTCGCGCGTCGGTATTACGACAGGCTGTTCAGGGAGTACTGCGTCGCGGACCTGAGTCGGTGCCGCGAGCGGAAAGTCGGCCTGAGGTGGCGCACGGCGACGGAGGTGAAGCTCGGCAAGGGGCAGTTTTTTTGCGGGGAGAAGCGCTGCGACGAGGAAAACGACTTGGCGTCGTACGAACTGCACTTCGGGTACGTCGAGGCGGGTGAGAAAAAGGAGGCGCTCGTGAAACTGCGCGCGTGCCCGCGATGCGCGCGGAAGCTCGTGGACGCGCGCGGGGGGAACGCGCTTGAAACGTGCGGAAGAGAAAACCGATCCGTCGCCGAGACGGACCGCGACGAAGATCTTCGCGGCGACGGTTCACGGAAACGGCGGCGACGAGAAAAACAAGACTCCGAGCGTTCGGAAGACGCCGAGGACGAAGACGCGCAGCACCGAAGGTGTTTCGCGAACATGTTCGCGTGATGATGTGAGAACATGTTTTTTGTGTCGTATTCGCGTCAGTATCCACGATGCATGTCGATACCGCGAAAATGACAAGCTTGAGCGCGCGTCGTCGCGGCGGCGTACAATCGCGACGATCGTCCGTCGTGATACTATACGACGCGCGTCGGTATTTAAAATAGTAGCCTCCGCGTCTTATATACGTAACGCTCTTCTCAGAAGAACCCGCCTAGAAAAACCCCCTCCGCCCGCGCATGCCCCCCATCCCGTAGGGCCCGCTTCCGAATCCCCCGTACCCGCGCCGGCGCCCGCCGGTCAGCCCGAGCATGTTGGCCAGCATCATCAGCGTGTACGGCGACGCGCCCTGCTTGTACGCGAGGTACAGAAGCGCGAGCGCGACCGCCGTCCCCAAACCGCCCGCCGTCCCCGATGACACCCCCGCGCCGTATCCGCCCTCGTCGTCGTATCCCTCGCGGCGCGCTGTGGAAAACAAGGCGCCGGATCCGCCGCGCCCCAGCCCGAAAGGCAGGTCGGGGCCCCCGAACACCGCTCGGCCGACGAAGAACGCGCACAGGCACGCGAGCGCTTTCAGCATCCAACGAGCTTTGTCGTCGAGGGACTCGAACGCGACGCGCGCGGAGGACACGGCTGCGCGCCAATCGGTCGGCGCGCGAGGCACGAACGCGCGAGCGCGCGTGCTCAGTCGCGACAAAGTCTCACGCCAGGTGTTTCGAGAGCTGGCATTCGACGCGCCGCGCGCGCGCATCGCGGCGAGCGTCGCGGCGGCGTCTTGGCTTCCCAGCTTAATCGCCGTCTTCAGCGCACGCTCGGCTTCGCCCGCGCGCTCGGGCTGGCGCGACAGGCAGTTGCCCAGCCGGCTCCACCCCTTCGCCCACTTCGGGGCGAGTCGCGTGCACTCCCTGGCGTCCTCCTCGGCACCTGCGACGTCCCCGAGCTGCAAACGCGCGGCGCACCTGTTGCTCCGGTAGATGGCGAGATCCGGGTCATCGGATGTCGCCACCGCGATGGCTTCCCCGAAACACCTAGAGGCGAGGGCGAAGTCCCCCTCGCCGTACGCCTTCGAGCCGCGCGCCTTCGCGGACGCGGCGGCGACGTGCCGCGCCTCGTGCACGTCCTCGTCGGCCGGCATCTGACGCGCGCGCGCCAACGCAGAGATCTGACGATGAGACCGCGGGCGAGGCGAGAAAAACGCGACGGTATTTTTCGCACAGCTGTCAGCTGCTAAAAAGTGTCACGTCGACGAAACGGAGAGTTGACTGTCGTCCGCGAAACTCCGTTCCTCGGCGCGTCAAAACCGGGCCTACGCGTACTGTTCCTACGTCTCCTCGCACCCCCCCACCATCCCCGCGCCTGCGCGCCGCCCCCCCGCGGTCCCGAAGAAAACGGGCGCTCCCCACTCCTCGCGCGTCAAGCCGGGCCTCGACTCGGCGTCCTTCGGGTAAAAGCACAGCTTGAACACCGCGGAGTACCGCGGAACGTGCGTGGTTTTCGACGGCGGCGAGACGCGATGCGTCGCGTCCTGGTCCATGAGCAGCACTCTACCCGGCGCGGGGCGAATGAAAATCCCGGTTCCCGTCCCGGGATCGAGCACCAGCGTCTCGGCGTCCTTCTCCGGGGTCCAGGGCTCGGGCCCGTTCAGATACACGAGCGCGGAGACGAAGAGCGGCCGCGCTCTGCTTCGGTTGACGTACCGCCCGAACCTCTCGGCGAACGGCGCCGAGGGATGCAACGATCCGGGGTCCATGTCGAGGTGCCACTTGAAGCTGTCGTCCTTGACCGCGGCGTTTCCCACGACCGTGGCGATCCGGTTGCCCCCGTCGTCGCCGTCGCCGGCGTCGTCGTTGCCGTTCCCGAACAAAGCGCTCATCGCGCCGGGCACGCCCTCCGGCTCGAGCGCATCCGCGGGCATGAACCGCACGACGTACTCCGGGTACAGCGCGCCGAGCCGCGCCAGCACGGTCTGCACGCTCGGCGACCGCGCGACGGCAGCCAGAGCGGTCGCGCTGAGACCCCAGGAGTTGGGGGGATCACGATCCAAAACGGATCCCGATCCCGGGTCCGAAGCGCTTCCCGACGAACTCGAATCGCGGGGGGATCCGTCCGGAAGCGCGCCCACCCCGTCGTTCGTCTCCCTGACCCACTTCCCCGGCGGCGGCCCGGTCGCCGTCAAGTGCGGCCAGCCCGGCTCGGTGAACGCGTCCAGCAGCGCGGCGCGCAGAGGTTCGCCCACGACGCCGTCCAGCACGACGACGGCGCTCGAGTCGGTTCGCGACGACGGCTCGTCTTTTTCTTTTTCTTCGTCGCCGCGGGATCCGCCAACGTGTGGAAACGGTTGGGGATCCGGCACGCGCGCCGCGTCCATCACGCAGCTCATCACGCACACCGGGTCGATTGTGGGCGACCACGCCTCCTCCCCGGGCCACGCCGTGGAGACACACGAAGACGCGTCGTCGTCGTTCGCGACAGCGCCGAGGTCCCAGTACCTCTCGTGCGCGGCGACGACGGCGCCGGCGACGGCGCCGAGCGGCAAAAACGCGTGCGCCGGCGTGAACGCGCCGAAGACGGCGGGCTCGAAGCCCGCTTCGGTCATCTCCAGCTTCAGGTCCGGCATCAGCGCCTTCGCGGGCTCGCCGCGAAGCAGCACGCATCGCGTCGCGGGGGGGAGCTTCGAAGCTTCGGAAGGCGTCTCCGACGTCTCGTCCGTCTCATCCATCTCGGCGCCGTCCAGCAGGAACTCCGCGGTCACGCCGAGCGCGTCGCCGGCGACGCGCGCCACGGCGAGCTCGCCCGCGTCCATCTCCCGCGCGAGCTCGCCCACGAGCTCCGCCAGGGGGGCGACCTCGTCGGGGTGGAACCCGAACAGGAGGATCACGCCCGTGGGGGGGGCCTCGGCGGACGCATCGTCCTCGAACGCGTCCGCCGCCGCCGACGCGACTCGTCGGCGGCGTGGCGCTCCGCGACGACGGGGGGGCACGGCGCGCGCGCGCGCGAGGGAGCGCGCGCGCGCGCCGAGCGGACGCGCGACGGCGACGGTGCGGGTCCGGAGGGCCAACATCGCGAGGCTGGGCGCCCGTGCGCGTGTCGAGTGACGAGCGCCCGACGCGTCCGCTTTGTTAACTGCGCCGAGCGTTGGACTCGTCGGACGTCCGAGAATCTCCCGGACAGGTGCTCGAGTGCCTACTCGACGATCACCACGAGATCGTCAGTAGGCCGCGCGCGATGGCGGGTCGACTCAGCCTCGGCGGCTTCGCCGCCGCCGGGCTCATGCGATCCCCCGCGTCGAGCCGCGCCTCCGTGACCGCGGCGGCGTGCCGCGTCCGGGTCGCCGCGGCGCTCCGGGGCAGCTCCAGCGCGCGACGCCGTTTCTCGGAGGAGTGGACCAACAACGACGAATCGGCGTTGTTGGAGACCATCGGCGACGTCGATCGCGCGCCGCAGCCGTTGCCCCCCCCCAGCCCGGAGCAGGCGGCGGTGGTGCGCTCGGTGCGCGATCGCGTGAACGTGGTGTGCGAGGCGGTCGCCGGGAGCGGTAAGACCACCACCGTGCTGCACTGCGCGCGAGACGTGCCCGACTTGACCTTCCTGGTGCTGACGTACAACGCGCGTTTGAAGTTGACCACGCGCCAACGCGCGCGCGAACTCGGTTTGTCCAACGTGGAGACGCACTCGTTCCACGCGTGCGCGGCGCGGTATTACCTACCCGGCTGCCGCGACGACGAGGCGTTACGACGACTCGTGGAGGAAGACGCGCCGCCGCGCTCGGCGTTGCGTTTCGACTGCCTCGTAGTCGACGAGGCGCAAGACATGACCCCCTTACTCCACCGGTTCGTGCTCAAGGTGCTGCGCGACGCGGGGAACGTTTCTTCGACGCAGATGTTAGTGCTCGGGGACTCGCGGCAGAGCATATACCAGTTCAGAGACGCGGACCCGCGGTTTTTGACCATGGCGGACAGGGGCGTGTACGCGCTCGCGGAAACGACTCTTCAGCGCTCTGGAAGCGCGACTCCAGAGTCTTTCGCGTCCGTCCCAAAGTGGCGCCACCACACGCTGCGCACGTCTTTCCGCGCGTCGCCGCGGATCGCGTCGTTCGTGAACGATGCGATGCTGGGTTTCGAGTGCATCAGGGCGTCTAAGAGGGCGCACCTGCCCGACGGCGGCGCGGGCGCGCCGGTGACGTACATGGTCGGCAACGCGTTTGAAATCGCGAGCCAAGAAATCGCCGACGAGATTGAACATTTGTTATCGCCGCGCGGGGGCGGGTACGCCCCGGATGACATATTCGTGTTGACGCCTTCGCTGAAAGGCGCGAAACTCAACTCGAAAACCCCGCTGGCGCAGCTGGAAAACACGCTCGTAATGCGGTGCGGCGTTCCCGTGTACGTGTCGCTGGCGGACGAAGAGGAACTGAGCGACGCGTTGACTCGCGGGAAGATTTGTTTCACGACGTTCCACTCGTCCAAAGGCTTGGAACGACCGGTGGTGATCGTGTTCGGGTTCAGCGGGGACTACTTCACGTACTTCGCGCGCGACGCGCCCAAGGCGGTGTGTCCGAACACGCTGTACGTCGCCGCGACGCGCGCCTCGGAGCGGCTCTACGTCGTGGGCGAGCAGGAAGAGGGCGGGAAACTTCCGTTCCTGCGACTGGACCCGGCGGCGTTTGAAAAGTGGGGCGTGCCTCTTCCGCCGTGGCTGGAGGTGCGGCGGTGCGGGAAGCTCAGGCCCCCGGCGGACGCGATTCCCGTGCCGGCGTCGTCGTTCGCGGTGACGGACCTCGTGAAATTCCTTCCGGAGCAGACCATGCGCGACGCGACGGAGGCGGTCGAGCCCGTCGCCGTCGAGCCCCCGAGCGTGGACACGAAAATGGACCAGAGCGTGCCGAGCCTCGCCGGCGCCGGGCTCATCGAGTCCGTCTCCGACATCACCGGCCTCGCCGTCGTCGCCGCGCACGAGCACAGGCACGGCACACGCGGCGCGCCCCCCGAAACCCGCCACGCCGAGAGCGCGCACACCACTTCGCTCGCGAGGCGTCTGCAGAGCTCGCTGGCGAAGATGGAGCGGCAGCTGGAGGCGAACGCCGCGCAGAGCTCGGCTCGAAAATCAGGCGATAAGCGCGTCGCGCGCGCGGACCTCATCGTGGACGACGTCGAGGCGGTTCGGCAGATGCGCGAGACGCTGGCGAGCCCGCCGACGCACGTCCGCGACTTTTTGAAGCTGGCGAGCTGGTACGAAGCCATGGAAGGCGGGTACCTGTTCCGCCCGTTCCAGCTCTCGCACTTCGACTGGATCTCGGTCGAAGCCGCGGCGGCGACGGCGCGGGTGCTGGAGAAGCACCTGCCCGTCGAGAGCGACGTCGCCGACGGCGCTGGCGACGCCACTCTCGCCTCCGAGCCTCCGTCTTGGGCGCGGTACGAGAAGCGGTACGACGTCTCGTTTCGGTTCGGGGCGCCCATCGTGACGCTCCGAGGCGCCGCGGACGTCGTCACCGCGGCGGGCGCGACGGGCGAGATCTTCGAGGTGAAGTGCGTGCAGCGCCTGCTGCCCGAGCACCTGCTCCAGCTCGCGCTGTACCAGTGGCTGGACGCGTTTTCGCAGATCCAGAGCAAGATCCACCGCGCGCGCGAGCGCCGCCGGCGGATGGACGCAGACGCCGCCGAGCGGGAGAAGACGCGCGCGCACCGCGGGTTCAAGGGCGCGGGCAAGACGCGTCGCGAGTACACGGAGGAAGAAGCGCAGGATCCGATGGCGCTGCTGGATCTGTTTCTGGACGCCGGCGGCGACGAGTCTAAGATCATGAAACGCGCCGTGTTGTTGAACGCGCGCACGGGGGAGACGGTCGAGCTTCGCGCCACACTCCAAACGCTGACGGGCGTCGTGCTGACGCTGGTGGACCAGAAAATACGAGCGCGCGTCTCGGTGTCCGATGAGGTGTTTCTGGAGAACGCCGCCGCCGCGGGCGCGGCGATTCACGCCGCCGCCGCCGATCACGCGGAGGGCGAGGGCTTCGTGCCGACGCCCGCCGCGTTCGCCGACGAGTCTAAGAACGCCACGTTCGACCCGCCGAAGGAAAAAGCCGCGCGGGGGAGGGGGATCGTCTCTAGGAAACCGAAACCGGCGCCGGCGGAGACGAAGACGAAAAAAAAGTCGCCGAGAGCGCTTTCTCCAAAGTCCCCGGATACGAAGCCGGACGCCGCCGGCGCGACGTCCTCGGAGGAGAAGAAGAGAGCTTCTTCTTCTTCTTCTTCTTCTTCTTCTTCTTCTTCTTCTTCTTCTTCTTCTTCCACGATCATCGTGGGTGGTGTCGCGCGAGCGTGCGACGCGAAACGCCGCGTGCTGACCGGCGGAAACCTGCCCCGCCCGAGGGGACGCGCGCCGAAGGGCGCGCCGTACTGGGATTCCGTCAACGGGGCGTTCGCGGCGGCGGACGAGGAGACTTGAGTCGACGATGATCGACGCGCGTCGGGTAGTACTCGTACTCGCTTCGGGCGGAGCCGCGAAAGAATACCATATTAGTCCGATACATTATTCATGTGACGCCTAAAAGCGAGTTCTCGTGACTGCGCGCGCTTTTGCTTTTTCTCTCACAGCCCCGTATCTCCCCCCGCGAAGAACATCGGGTCGACGCCCCCGCCTCCGCTCGGGTCGACGACCACCATCGGACGCATCTCGCAGTTGTTCGGCCACCGTCGGGTCTCCGCCTGCACCTCCTCCGCGCACCCGAGCTGGTCCGTGGCGCCAAACTCTCTTAGCATCGCCGCCATGAACGCGCTGTGTGTCACGACCGCGATGTGCTGCTCCGGCCTCTTCATGACCCACTCCATGAACCTGTGCGCGCGCGCACACATCGCCGCGTTGTCCTCGTTCATCGTGCCCCACAGCACGTCGTCCTCCTCGGTCACCTCCGAGAAGTCCACGCCCGGAAACATCGCTCGGTACTCGGACGTCTTGCGCCGCCGGTCGCACGGGTTCAAGCCGATGTGCTCGCGGCACAGCTCGCACGCCAGGAAAGGCAGGGGCGCGCGCGTGCGCGTGACCCGGTGCGCGATCGCGGGGTGGCCGGGGCGAATGCCCTCCACTTCCGAGGTGGCGCGCATCATCACCCGAGACTCGGCGGATCTCGCTTCTTCGGTCGCGAGGTGGTCGCCGCCGAGGCTCCCGACCGCGGTCTCCAGCGCGCGCATCAGCGGGCTCACCACCACGCACTCGATGCGGTCGAGCAGAGACTCGGCGCCGTCGTGCGTGGTCGCGCGCTCGAGGTGTTGCCTCAGCGCCGCGCACTGCGCCCACCCCTTGGGATCGAGATGCGCGTCGAAGAACTTCTCCGACTTGTACATCTCGCGATCGCGCTCCCCGAAGAAGTTGTGGTAGCCCTCGCCGTGGCGGATCAAGTACAGGGTCTTGGTGTGCCTCAGCGGCGCGAGGAAGAAGCGGTGCTCCTCGTCACCCGCGGGGGCCAGGTCGGGCGCCGCGGGAGACATGGTCGGATCTCGTGGAGGGCGCGCGCCTCGTTGTGCGAGCTCTGCAGCGAAAAGACACGTGGCGAAACTGGAAAAGAACACTCAGGGACGACGCGGCTTTTTCCCGCTCGATCTGATCTGATGAAACGCATCTCGCCACACACGTTCGCGCACGCGACGTGAAGTAACCGGCACACAACATGAGCGGCAGAGGCGGACGAGGCGGCGGGCGAGGCGACGGGCGCGGCGGCGGGCGCGGCGGCGGGCGAGGCGGCGGGCGAGGCGGCGGGCGCGCCGACGGAGGCCGCGGCGGTTTCGCCGGATCTGGCGGTGCAGGCCGCGGCGGTTTCTCTGGCGGTGGTGGTCGCGGCAACGCCGCCGACCGCAAGGCCGGCCGCCGCGCCGCGCAGATGGCCAAGGTGGACGCCAAGGGCCGGGCGGAGGCTGATTTCTACTTCAAGCTCCGCGCGGAGGAGTCCGGGAAGAAGGCGAGAGGCCCCTCGAAGGAGACGATCAGACGCGATCGCGAGGAGCTGTTCGACGCCTCGCACGGCTCCTCCGGCATCCGCTTCGACGAGTACGAAGCGGTTCCGGTGCAGCGCAGCGGCCCCGGCGCGGAGCCCCGAGGCCCCAAGGCGCTCGCGAGCTTCGATGACCTGGCGGACGCCAAGTTCGCCGTCCCGAAGTTCGTGCTCGAGAACGTGAGGCGGTGCGGGTACAAGCGGCCGACGCCGATTCAGGCGCACTGCCTCCCGCTCGCGCTCGACGATAAGAACGATCTCATGTCGTGCGCGCAAACCGGTTCGGGGAAGACGTGCGCGTTCCTGGTGCCCGCCATCTCCAGGCTCGACCCAAACGCGCGCGAAGGGTCATCCGACAAAAAAGGCAGCCTCGCGGCTTCGCCCTCGGTGGTGGTCATGGCGCCGACGCGCGAGCTGGCGATCCAGATCCACCACGAGGCGCGAAGGCTGGCGTTTGACGACGAAGCAAACGCGGCGGTTGCGCCGCCGCGCGCGGTGGTTGTGTACGGCGGCGCGGACGCCAAGGCGCAGCTTCGCGAGCTGGCAAAAGGGTGCGACGTCCTCGTCGCGACGCCCGGCCGGTTAACGGATTTCGTCGACCGAGGCGTGGTGTCTCTGTCCAACACGAAGCGCTTGATCTTAGATGAGGCGGACCGCATGCTGGACATGGGCTTCGAGCCGCAGATCAAAAAGCTGGTGCTCGAACGCGACATGCCCCCGAAGCACTTAAGACAGACGCTCATGTTCAGCGCGACGTTCCCGGAGTCGATCCAGAAGCTGGCGAAGGCGTTTTTGCGGAACTACACCTGGGTGGGCGTCGGTAGAGTGGGCTCGACCGTGAACGCCATCACGCAGACGTTCGAGCTCGCGACGAACGACAAAAAACGAAAGCTGGAGTTGTTACTCGAGGCGCTAAACAAAGCGCCGCCGCCGGCGCTGACTTTGGTGTTCGTGCAGAAGAAGCGCACCGCCTCGTGGGTCGCGGGGCAGCTCACGCGCGCTTATGGCATCAAGGCGGAGAGCATCCACGGGGACCGGTCGCAGAGCCAGCGCGAGAACGCGCTTTTAGCGTTCAAGCGCGGTGAGGCGCCGGTGATGGTCGCCACGGACGTCGCGGCGCGAGGCATCGACGTGCCCGGCGTGGCGCACGTCGTGAACTTTGACATGCCCACCGCCGCGGACGACTTCGACTCGTACGTGCACCGGATCGGACGCACGGGGCGCGCGGGGAGGGAGGGCATCGCCACCTCCTTCTTCGTGCCGGGATTCGACCCGAAGACCGGCAACGGGAAGATCGCGCCGCTCATCGCCACGCTGCTCCGGGAGCAGAAGAAGGAGGTGCCCGCGTTCATCGCGGGCGGCGGCGCCGGCGGCGGCGGCGAGCAGAAACCCGCGCCGCAGAGGGACGCGCGCGCGCCCGCGCAGCGCGGCGGCGGCGGCGGAGGTGGACGCGGCGGCGGCAGAGGTGGACGCGGCGGCGGAGGTGGAGGTGGTGGCGTGCTTGTTTTTAAGTCACCTGCCCCCGACAAACCTGTCGCGGCTCCCGTCGCGTCGCCGGCGTCGGGCGCGCCTTCAAAGAAACGCGGCGGCGGCCGCGGCGGCGGCCGCGGCGGCTCGCGGTGAGGTCTCCCTGATGGCGTGCTGTTTTAGCTTTTTGATTTTTCTTTAGTGGTACGCGTACTATAGATGTCTCTACTCGCACGCCAGGTCCAGCTCGACCCACCGCCCGCTCGCCACCGCCCCTTCCTCGCCTCTCCCTCTTTCTCGCGGCGGGAACTTTGCGTCGACGGCGAGCTCCACGAGGTCCTCCGCGATTCGCGGCGTCATCCTCTCCGCGGCGGCGGGCGAGCCGTTCACCTCCAGGAGCCACACCTTCCCGTTTTCGTCCGGCATGAAGTCGTACCCCAGCACCTGGAACGCGTCGTACGCGTCTCCGCCGCCCATCGCGTCGATGACGCACGCCACGGTCCGGGCGACCGCGCGCCGCATCTGTTTTACGACGGATTCAAAAAGACGCGTCGCTTCCGCGTCGCTCCCCGCGTCTCTTTGAAGAAAGTCGAGAAAATCTTTCGCGAACATCTCGTTGCCCTCCTCGAACGCACCGAACTTGTCGCTCTGACTCTGCACGCAGTGGTTGGAGATGTGCGCCGTGCGGTTGGCCAGGCTCACGTCCCGCATGTCGAACAGCTCAGAGCACGTGCGCACGATCCAGTCGTTAAACCAAAACACGCGTTTGTCGTGCGTCACGAGCGCGAACGCGCGAACGTCGAACTTGCGCCCGTCCACGAGCATCGGGTTCGCGACGTACCGCTGCACTAACCACGCCGGCGGCGGACGCGGGCGAAGAGGCACGCGTTTTGGATTCCGGAATCCACGCGTTTGGGGGGGTTTAGGGGCATCCTTCGTATCATCAGCGAACACCGCGCGGACGTCCGCGCGGACGACGCTTTTTCCGTCCGAAAGATCTTCGTCATCCTCGCGCGTCTCCGTCCGTCCTCCGTCGGACCGGTGAGAGGCGTCGACGGCGCGCAGCGCGTCGCGCGCGTCCCTGCATATCTCGATCCCCACGCCGTGCGCGCCTCCCGTGGGCTTGCATATCCAGCACTCGTCCTCCGTGCGCGGGGTCCGCAGCAACGCGGCGCGTTCCGCCGCGTCGCTCGCCTCGCCGGGCGTGACCAGATACGTCTCAGGGAGGAAGTCCGCCGCGCCGGGGACGGTTTCGCACAGCGCGCGCAAAGACTTCACCATCAAGCCCTTGACGGTGATCGCCTTGCTGCCTCGCGTGTGGTTGGTCAGCGGCACGCGCGAAGGCGTGCCCCCGAACCCGTCCCGGCCGAGCCTGCTGTGCGGGATCGCCCACCGCTCCGCGATGAGCAGGTCGAAAGAAGAAGACGCGGACGAGATCCAGTCGGGCCGCGCCGCGAGGACGCGCTCGACCGCGGCGTACATGGAACTTCCCCCGGGTTTGCTCGAGTACACGTAGGGCTCTTCCGGGTCTTCGTCGTCGCCCATCGCGCGCGACCGGCCGCGGACTCGCGCGCGCACCCCGCCGCGCGCGTCGAGCTCTCTTCGTTCCCTCGACGAAACGGCTACACAGGTCGGAAACTGCTCATCATAAAACGTGCGCAAAAAAGTGTTTCATAAAAAAACGTCCGATCCGATCCGATCGCGTCACGACGTCCACCCCCCCGGGAACATCCTCGCCAGGTTCCCCCCCATGACAGCCTCTGCTTCCTCGGCGCTGAGCTGTGCGCCGCAGCTCTCCGCGATTTTTGTCGCGCGCTCGTACCCGCACTGCTCCTCGACGTACGGGAAGTCGCTGCCCCACACGACTCGGTCGCGCCCGAAGGCGTCGAGCAAGCCGCGCAGCGCCGGCCCGGTGGTTTCGTACGGCCATTGTTCGCCTTTCGGCGCGACCCGGAAATGCGCGCTCGCCTTGACGTACACCTGCGGGAACTCCGCGAGGCTCAGCAACGCACGCCAGTTGGGGTCCTTCGTGCCCTTCACGAACCCGAAGTGGTCCATCAACACGCGCGTCGCGGGGAACTCCGCGCACAAATCCTTGATCTGCTCGACGTGGAGATGCAAGCCGTGGAAACACATGAAGCCCACGAACGCGCCCCGCTCGCCAGCGAGTTTAAACATCGCCTTTCCCGCCTCGTTGGTCATGCGCTCGCCCTCGGGCCACAGCCCGGGGTTGAACCGCACGGCGCGGAACGGGCCGCGGGGGGGCAGCAGGTCGCCGAGCGCGGCGGCGCCGCCCGCGGAAGGGTCGGCGAGGCAGCAGCCGACAAACCTTCCGGGGTGCGCGGACAGCGCCTCGGCGACGTACGCGTGGTCGTACATCAGGTTGATGGGCTGCACGATCAGCGCGCCGTGCACGCCCGCGCGCTCGCACTGCTGCAGGAGCGCCTCCGCGGTCGAGCGCTCCGCCAGACCCGCGGGGGGCTCCTTGCCCGGCGCGTAGGCGTACTCCGAGGGCGACGGCCAGACGTGGAGGTGCGCGTCCAGCTTCATCGCGCGCGTCGAGCCGGTCGTCTCGGCGGCGGAGGCGACGACCCGCTCGCGACCGGGCCTTTCGGGCGACGACGCCGACGCGTGGCTGTGACTGGCAGCGCGCGCGCGCGAACGGGTGGGGGTCGGCGACGTGCGCGGGCGCAGTGGGCGCGTCGAGGACAACGCACTCACGCGCATGCCGAAGTGCGTCGGAGTCGTCGATCCCACCCAATACCCGGAAGAATGCCCGAAGGATGGATTGCGCGGTCCAATCGTCCCGAACCCAAAATCGAACCCAAAATCGCGCGAAGAGACACAATGTCGCGAAAGGACGCGACGTTTTTTCGCTTCTTCAGTGTTGACATTCAGGTTTTCGATCGTCCGCATTGGCCTGAAGGCACTGCAAGGCGCGCGCCTGAGGCGTCGGACGACCGTCGCTGCCACCGAGGGGGTTCGGCGGGTGCGTGTCTCGAGGCGGAGCCGGATCGCCCTCGAGGGTGCCGGTTCCGGGCGGGGCTCAGGGGACGCCTTCCGCGGATTCGCTCGCGTTCGAACGCGTTCGGGGTGGGGATACGGTTACCGTCTTCGACGCGGGCGCACGCGCGGGGGCGGCGGTCGCGGAGCCGTCGATTCCGGGGGCCAGAATGGCGCCCGGCGCGGTCGCGCGCGTGGACGACGATGTCCTCGCCGAGGGCGGCACGCGCCTGCGTTTCGACGCCGAGACGCTCGCCGAGGCGCCCGCGCCGGGGTCGTCGCACGTCGCGGCCAATTCCCGCGCGAACGCGTGGGGCGAACGCGCGCGGGGCGCGCTCCTCGGCGCGGCGCTCGCCACCGCCGCGCACGCCGCGTACGCGCTGGTGGACGCGGAAGATACGGGCGCGCGTGCCGGAGAGATGCTCTCGCGCGCGGGTCTCTCCCGCGCGCTCGCCTCGCTCGCCTCCGTCGCGCGTCCGCTCATGTCCAAAGTCGCGTCGGATCCGGTGGAGGCGTTCCTGCGCCGCGCGGACATGCTCGACGCCGAGGGCGCGTCCGCGGCGGCGTTCCGCGCCGCCGGGTACGCGCGCGCGGAGGACTTCTGGGGGATCACCGAGCACGAGCTCGAGCACGACGTGAAGATCGCGCTGCCCGCGCACAGGAGGAGGCTGGTGTTGCTCGCGGAGCGCTCGAGAGCGTCGGCGGCGTTTCGCGCAGACGCCGCGCGCGCGGCGGCGGCGAGCGCGGCGGCGGCGCTGGCCATCTTCGTGGCCGCGGTGTTCTGCAGCGCGTCCTTCCGCAAAAGAGTCGGCGTGTACGTGGGGATCTGCGGCGCGATCGCGTGGTACCACGCGAAGACGTTCCTGGACGCGAGGAGCGAGAGGCGCGAGAGGCGACGCGTCGCGAGGTTCGCCGCGACGATGCGCGGAGAAAGGACCTCTCCGCTCGACACGGACCGAGACGCGTCGGCGCCGTACCGAGCTCCCACCTCGGATCTGATCCTGCGCTCCCACCGAGGTATGTTTAACGCCCTGCGAAGAACGGGCACGTCGGACTCGTTCCAGGATGACGACTCCGCGTTCGAGGGTTCCCGGAACGGGTCCCCCGGTTTGCCTCTTGCCGGCGAGCCTCAGCCTCTGGCTCAGCCTCAGCCTCGCGCGAACGCCATACCGCGCGGCTTGACCGGCCCTCTGCCCGACGACACGACCGCGGAGGGCGCGGCGGCGCTCGCGAAGCGGTGGGCGGAAGAGCCCCGATTCGTGCAGGCGCGCGCCGAGTTGGCGCAGTGGCGGCGGTCGCGTGAGGAGTACCCGGACTTTGAAGCCGAGCTGGTGAAGCTGAAGGAGGCGGTGCCGCGCGAACAAATCGAGGCGTGCGACCCGTCGATGGCGATTTGCGGCGACTACGACGCGACGTACCGCCGGTTCCTGAGCGCGCAGGGCGGCAAGGCGGCCAAGGCGGAGAAGATGCTGCGGGGCACCATCGAGTGGCGCGGCAAGACGGACACCGAGGCGAAGATGCGCGTGTGGCGCGACATCCCGGATGACCTGCGCGAGAAGACGTACGTCGGATACAACAGCGGCTGGTACTCCAGCCACACCGCGATTGGGTGTCCGGTGTACATCGAGCGCACTGGGAAGCTGCATCTCGCGCGCGTGTTAAAGCACGTCACCGCGGATGAGATCGTGGACCACCATCTGAGGGTGATGGAATGGATGATGCGCGTTTTGATCCCGGAGATGACGCGGCGCGAAAACGAGCGGCGCGCGCGAGTCTCGGCGCAGAGCTCCGGCGTGGAAGACAAAAGCGCGTCGCCGTACCCGGCGCCGGACAAAGTGATCAACTTGCTCGACATGAACGGTTTGTCTTCGCGCGCGCTCGGAAGAGCGACGATGAGCATATTCAAGCGGTGCCTCGCGATCGACCAGAACTACTTCCCCGAGGTGATGTACCGGTGCTACATCGTGAACTGCCCGGCGCTGTTCCGCGCGGTGTGGGCGGCGGTGAAGCCCTTGCTGGACAAGAGGATCCAGAAGAAGATTTTGATTTACGGCAAGGTTACCGGGAAGGTGATGGACGAGATGGTGACGCTGTTCGGCGGCGAGGAACGCGTGCCCGCGTTCATGGGGGGGAAGTGCAAGAGGGACCTGTACCAGTGCCCCCCGTGGGGTTTGACGGACATGGACACGGACGAGTTCGTGTCCTGGGAGGTGCCCGTGCACCGGGAGGCGAGCGGAGCGAGCGAAGCGGCGACGGCGGCGACGCCGTGAAGGATTTGTCTCTGAGTTATTTTATCTTACGAAAGTATTTCAACAGGCATAGACGTCGCGCCGCTCGGATGGGGTGCTTGATCGGCGCGCGCGAGAAACAATCAACGAGGTGAGGGGACTCGAGATTCGAGCTCGCTTCTCGTTCGACGAAGACATCGAGATTCGGCGCTTAGAGGTTGCCGCCGTGGGCGTACGCGTTCTTGAGGTTGACCTTGTTGTTGGCGGTGAGGTCGTCGGCGACCACCTCACGGGAGCCGTGGGCGTAGAGGTCGCCGGACATGTCGTCGCGCTGCGTCTTCATGTCCGCGCACATCTTGTCGAAAGACGAGGCGGAGATGAGGTGGC
>ENA-OUOG01000112-OUOG01000112.1-marine-metagenome-genome-assembly--contig:-NODE-112-length-96730-cov-5.584255_pt1 | contig 96730 bp, 94 predicted proteins | sample MGYA00248635_ERZ508505 | MGnify/ENA primary metagenome ERZ508505 (study PRJEB26176, sample SAMN06267871) | marine metagenome | isolation source: Saanich Inlet, British Columbia, Canada | place: Pacific... | reverse complement strand
GGGTAGATATAGGTATTGCGCACCATAAACTCTTTTAAAATATCGTTTTGCAAAGTGCCCGCCAGCTGCTCCGGCGCTACGCCCTGCTCTTCCGCTGCCACTATATAGCTGGCCATTACCGGCAGCACTGCGCCGTTCATGGTCATGGATACAGAGACCTTATCCAATGGAATACCATCAAATAAAATTTTCATATCCTCCACAGAATCAATGGCTACACCGGCCTTGCCCACATCGCCAACCACCCGAGGATGGTCCGAGTCATAGCCCCGGTGAGTGGGTAGATCAAAGGCCACTGAAAGGCCCTGCTGACCCGCAGCCAGGTTTTTACGATAGAACTCGTTGGAGGCTTCTGCGGTAGAAAAACCCGCATACTGGCGCACCGTCCAGGCTCGCCCCGCATACATGGTGGCCTTGGGCCCACGCTTGTAGGGCGCAAACCCAGGTAGGTTGTCCATATGCTCAAGGCCCGCAGTATCTTCAGCGGTATATAGCGGCTTAACCTCAATACCCTCGGGGGTTTGCCACAGCAAATCATCTGGCCCAGCGCCTTTGCGCTCTTTGGTGGCCAGCTTCTGCCAATCAGCAATTGTTTTATTATCTGCCATCTCAACTCCGGCGTGATTTTCAATAGATGCAATATAGGCTGCACTATGCAGCACTGCCATTATTAATAGTAGGTCTATTTCTAACAGGCAAACTCACATTTATTGCCATTTAATTTCCCAATAAAAGCCATTAAATGCTATAAATACGGCATTAACTCACAAATTATGTCTTTTAGAGGCAGCCAATGGCAACTATCTGCAACCACCATGTGATTAGCTGCATGCATGGGCTAAGACAAAGCAACCAACCACAGCAGCAAGCCCTAGAGCGCGCCGGCATTAACCCAGCCGTGATGGGCCAACCCAACCAACGCGTGCACACCGACCAGGTAGCGCGGCTGTTTAAGACAGTGCAAGAAACCCTCAACGATGAGTTTATGGGCTTTACCCAAAGCCAGTGCAAAGTGGGCCTATTTGCCACCATGGCCGAGCTCGTCAGCCATTGCAGTACCCTGGGGGAGCTATTAGATAAGGCAGTGAACTTTTATAACCTGGTGAGCAATGATATCCCCATGAAGCTAGCCCGCTCCAAAGGCAATGCAGTGCTCAGTTTCCAAATGACCCAACCCCAGCTCGACCCAGAGCACTTTATGGCCGAGTTTTGGCTGGTAATTTGGCACCGCTTTCCCAGCTGGTATATAGGCCAACCCATACGCCTGCAAGAGACCCACTTTACCTTTGGCGCACCAGCCCACCGCGACGAGCTACAAATTATGTTCCCCAGCCAACTGCAGTTTAACCGCAGCGCCAACCGGCTTATTTTTGATGCTCAGTACCTAGATAAACCACTGGTGCGCTCAGACCAAGAACTGCAAACCTATGTACAAAACGCTCCCGCAGATGTGATGACCATTCCAGGCTCAGATAGCACCTTAGAGGCCCAGGTAGAGCGCATAATCAGCCAACAAAACCCAGACAGGCTAGTATTTGCACCCATCCATCAAATGGCAAAAGAGCTAGGTATAAGCAGCCAGACCTTGCACAGGCGGCTAAAAGAGAGCGCAACCAGCTATCAAAAAATTAAAGATAACCTGCGCAGGGAAGTGGCCATACAGAAACTAGTCAACGAAAAACTCAGCGTTGAGCAGGTGGCAGATATTGTGGGGTTTACAGAATCGCGCTCATTTACGCGAGCGTTTAAACACTGGACTGGGTTGACGCCGAGAGCATACTGTAAAAGGGAGGGCTGATAACCCGTTATTAAGTCATTTAGAGGGCTGTTGGGACTCAGCCTTCTGCCAAGGTAAACGCCCACCTACATATCTATAAGAACATTGGCATCACTAATCAGTACTTTCACCCATGGCTCCCAGCATACGTTCCTTGTACAGGCTAGACAGCGACATGCTCAATAATTCAGCCGCTTTTGACTCACAGATATAGCACTCTCCCAGGGCACGATAAATCAACTGCTTAAACAGTATAATTTCCTCTTGTGGATAGGGTTCGCCTGGCTCCGATTTCTTATAACTTTTTTACTAAAATCCACACACCGGCGCTTGTGTAAATCGTTACCAATAACAGCACATTGATGGGCTCGCATTACAACACCCAACATGCTGAGACCAAACTCATGCTTTAATAGATATAATTCTTGGAGCTCTAGGTGGCGGCGAGGAGTTCCTGAATGTTGCAAAACACCAGACTTAGGCAGCAAAAATGCGCCTGCAAACCGATTGCAGGCTTTTTCTTCATCCAAACCCTCCGCCAATCGCCCATGCAGCATTAAATGCCCCAATTCATGAGCAAGAGTGAAACGCTGACGATCCCCAGAGGAATGCGTAGAAACCACCACCACAGGGGTTTTACCAATACTGCCAGCCAAACCATCGACTTAGTGCCCTGACTCCACCGCCGTGCGAATAATCAACACGCCTTTAGACTCAAGCGTATCGATCATTTCAGAAATAGGATTTAGGCCCAGCTCCCACTGCACATGCAAAGCAACCCCAAAACAAGTACCCTAAGGCTCTAAATAGTTAGCCTGCAGAAAAGCCCATGTCCGACAATAGAATTAAACTGACCCAATACAGCCACGGCGCCGGTTGCGGCTGCAAAATTGCCCCTGGGGTACTGGAGAATATTCTTAAGACTGACTTTGTGGCACCCCATGACGCCAGATTGCTGGTGGGCAACAGCACCAAGGATGATGCCGCGGTCTATGACTTGGGGGATGGCACTGGGGTTATCAGTACTACTGATTTCTTTATGCCCATTGTGAATGATCCCGTTGAGTTTGGGCGTGTGGCTGCCGCCAATGCGATTAGCGATATCTATGCCATGGGCGGCACGCCGATGATGGCCATAGCTATTTTGGGCTGGCCAATTAATAAACTGCCCGCCGAGGTGGCGCAGCAGGTAATTGACGGTGGGCGTCACGCCTGTGCTGAGGCGGGAATTCATTTGGCGGGCGGCCATTCTATTGATTCGCCGGAGCCTATTTTTGGACTGGCGGTGACTGGCCGAGTAGATTTAAAACACCTAAAGCAAAACAGCACTGCTAAAGCGGGCAACCAGTTATTTTTAACCAAGCCCATTGGCGTGGGTATTCTCACTACTGCTGAGAAGCAGGGTAAGTTGCAGCCTGAGCACGCCCGTCTGGCAGTAGACAACATGATGAAGCTAAACAGTATTGGAGCTGAGCTGGCCAAGATTAAAGGGGTAACGGCCATTACAGATGTCACTGGTTTTGGGTTGCTGGGCCATTTGCTGGAGATCTGTCAGGGCAGTGGCGTATCGGCCTCAGTGCAGCTCAGTGCCGTGCCTCTGCTTGACCCGGCTATTATTGATTACCTTAATCTAGGCTGTGTGCCAGGCGGCAGCGGCCGCAACTGGGAGAGCATTGGCGGCTCAGTGACCGGCACTGACTTACAGAGCCAGACCCTACTCTGTGATCCCCAGACCAGTGGCGGGCTGCTATTGGCGGTGGAGCCTGAGTCTGCTCAGCTGGTAACTGATCTATTGCGAGACGCTGGCTGTTGTGACCAGCCTATAGGTGAACTCAGCCAGGCGCTTGGCAACTCGACCATTCAGGTTATTACATGAGTCTGCCGCTGATTAACAATTATAAGCAACTGCTGCTGGACTATACCCCAATGATTGATGTGCGAGCGCCGGTGGAGTTTGCGACCGGTGCTCTACCAGCTTCGATTAACCTGCCACTTATGACAGATGATGAGCGTCACCAGGTGGGTCTGCGCTATAAAAACAACGGCCAGGACTCCGCTATAGCCATGGGCCATCAGTTAGTCCATGGAGAGATAAAACAGCAGCGCGTGCAGGCCTGGCAGGATTTTATACAGGCCAATCCCAGCGCTGTGCTCTACTGTGCTCGGGGCGGGTTACGCTCGCAGCTAACCCAGCAATGGCTGGCGGAGGCTGGCATTGACTGCCCTAGGGTTGAGGGTGGCTACAAATCTCTGCGTGGGTTTTTATATCAGTATCTGATGGATTACTGCACAGACAATATGTTTACCATTGTGTCTGGTATGACCGGCACAGGTAAGACCGAGATTATTCAGGCGCTGCCAACCGGGTTGGACCTTGAGGGCGCAGCTAATCACAAGGGCTCAAGCTTTGGGCGGCCGCTGGACGAACAGCCAGCGCAGATTGATTTTGAAAACCGTATTGCCATTGATCTGCTAAAGATCCAGGATCAACACCCCCAGTCTATGGTGGTGCTCGAAGATGAGAGCCGCAATATTGGCGCGAGGCATATTCCCCATTATTTTTCTGACCGCATGGCCCAGAGCCAATTTGTGGTGATTGATATGGATTTTGAGGAGCGGCTGGAGCGGCTGTGGCAGGAATATGTGGTGGAGCGCTATTTAAAAACCCTGGCGTTTTTTGGGGCTACTGGTGAGCAGGAGTTTGCCCGCTATTTGCGTGAGAGTTTGCTGCGGGTACAAAAGCGGCTGGGCGGCCAGCGCACCAAGGAGCTGCTGGCCTCTATGGACAATGCGATTGCGATACAGCACAGGGATAACTTTGCTAGCCATCGCCATTGGTTGGCGCTGATTACTCAGGATTATTACGACCCTATGTATAGCTATCAGCTGGAGAAGAAAAAAGAGTTGGTGGTGTTTAGAGGGTCTCGGGAGGCGGTTGTTGAGTGGTTGGAGCGGGGTTAGACAGATTCAGCCAGCCACTTATACATCACCAGTGCATCCACATAACCCTGCACCGGATGATTAAACGCCTTAGGCAGGCACCCCACAGTCTCAAAACCCAACTTCTCCCACAGCCGCACTGCCCCGACATTAGTCGAAGCCACAAAATTAAACTGCATAGCTGTATAACCAAGCTCAGTAGCTATCTGTTGAGAGTGCTCACACATAGCAGTGGCCAACCCAATACCCCGAGCCTCTGCCGACACCATATAGCCACAGTTGCACACATGGGCACCGGGGCCGGCTTGATTGATTTTTATATAGTAGGTACCCAGAATCTGGCCATGATGCTCAGCCACATAGGTTTTGGCGGGCAGCTCCATCCAAACTCGCCTTGCTTCCTGCTTATTGATATCAGGACTGTAGGCATAGGTATCCCCCGCCGCTGCTATCTGGTGAAAAATGGGCCAGATAGCATCGAAGTCGGCCTCAGTTGCCTGGCGGATAATCACTAGCGGGGCTGCATTCTCACTGCGCCATCCAGGCGGATAGTCTCGCCATTGAGATAGCTGTTTTCCACTATATGGGCCACTAGCTGGCCAAACTCTGAGGGTTCGCCCAGACGCTTGGGGAAAGGAATGCCAGAGACAATACCATCCTGCACCTGCTGAGGTGCGCCGAGCATTAATGGTGTGGCCATTACGCCGGGAGCAATGGTGTTAATGCGAATACCCACGGCAGCCAGGTCGCGAGCCATGGGCAAGGTCATACCCACAATACCGCCCTTGGTTGCTGAGTAAGCTACCTGACCCATCTGGCCATCAAAGGCTGCTATGGATGCAGTGTGCACAATAACGCCACGCTCGGTTTTCTCGTCGGGCTCATTGCGAGCCATGGCAGCGGCGGCACAGCGGGAAATATTAAAGGTACCAATAAGGTTAACTTCGATTACCTTGCGATAATGGTCTAGATTGTGAGGGTTGCCCTCACGATCGATGGTCTTAGCCGCTATACCAATACCTGCGCAGTTTACGCAGACGTCTACACGACCCAGGTCAGCGGTGATTTTATCGAAGGCGGCTTCAACATCTGGACCATTGGATACATCCAATGAGATAAAGTGAGTTTTGTCCGCACCCAACTCGGTGACTGCTTTGGCGCCTGCTTCGGCATTCATATCAATAATGACCAGGGTGGCACCGCGATCGGATAATTCTTGTGCGGCTGCGCGGCCCAAGCCTGATGCACCACCGGTGACTACTGCAACTTTATTGTTTAAATCCACGTTACACCTCTTCCTATTTTTTTATTTTGTTTGCTGAGTTATTTCCGTTTCTTGCACTAGCACAAAGGGCGGAATTACCAGTGCCCAGAGTAGCTTATTTTTATCGTACCAGACTAAGGCCTGCTGGTCGCTAACCTCAGCCAGCAAACCATCGGCTAACCATGTCTGCACCTCGGCAGTGTTATCTAGATGCAAGGCAATCGCCACTTTAATCAGATCGGCGCCTGGTCTTACCACTAGGACATTGCCGGAAGCGTAGTGATTTTGCAGTTCGAGCCAGCTGATTTTGGCCGTTTCGCTATTGAGCCGGGCAATCAGGGCTTGTTGGTCTGTGGTTTCAGTCATTTTTTTGCCTGGGGTTTGGTTGGGCGCAGCGAAGGATTTATCCCATCCAGTTACAAAAATTGCGCAACAGTTGCAGCCCGGCATCGGCACTTTTTTCTGGGTGAAACTGCACGGCAAACAGGTTCTTGTGACTGAGTGCTGCAGCAAAGTCGGCGCCATAATCGCAGGTGCCAGATACATTGGGGTTGTTGTGGCCATCCACAAAGTAACTGTGTACAAAGTAAAAGCGACTATCCTGCTCTATGCCCTGCCACAGAGGATGGTCTAGAGTTTGGTGAACATTATTCCAGCCCATATGGGGTACTTTGAGTTTGCCACCCTGGCTGTCCTGCAGATGATCGCCAAAAAATTTAACCCTACCGGGCAGCAGGCCGAGACAGTCGACACCGCCATTTTCTTCACTGTGCTCCATCAGCGCCTGCATGCCCACACAGATGGCCAGTACTGGCTTTTTCTTTAGGGCATTACTCACCACGTCACCTATATTGAGCCGCTGAATTTCGCCCATGCAGTCGCGGATAGCACCCACGCCCGGAAACACCACTCGATCGGCATCTTCGACTAGGGCTGGATCTGAGGTAATGGATATTTTGGCGCCCGGGCACACAGCCTCTAGAGCTTTGCCCACAGAATGGAGGTTGCCCATTCCATAATCAATTACCGCAATATGGCTTCGAAAGTCACTCATAAACTGATATCACATACCGACAGAGAATATAGGGTGGTAAAAGGTACTCTGGTTACAGGGTACCTTTGGTGGAAGGCATTAAGCCGGCCATGCGCTCATCGGCAGTGGCTGCCATACGCAGTGCGCGACCAAACGCTTTAAAAATGGTCTCCACCTGATGGTGGGCATTGGCGCCACGCAAATTATCTATATGCAGACTTACCAGTGCGTGATTGACAAAACCCTGGAAGAACTCACGGGTTAGGTCCAGGTCAAAGGTACCCACATGGCTGCGTACAAAGTCGGCTTTCATAATGAGGCCGGGACGCCCGGAAAAATCCATTACGACGCGAGATAATGCTTCATCCAGGGGCACATAGGCGTGGCCGTAGCGAGTGAGGCCTTTTTTATCGCCAATAGCTTCGGCAATGGCCATACCCAAAGTAATACCTATGTCTTCAACCGTGTGGTGATCATCTATCTCGGTATCGCCGGCAGCCTGAATATCCAGATCCACGAGGCCATGGCGGGCAATTTGATCCAGCATATGGTTTAGAAATGGTACCGGAGTCTGCAGGTTTGCCTGCCCGGTGCCATCCAAATTTACTGTGACAGTAATTTGCGATTCTAGGGTATTGCGTGTCACTGTGGCTGTACGATCGGCCATGGGGTTCTCCAAGCTATCCATTTTCTGGCGGCATTATACTGTAAATTTTAGGTTGCTACATGGCAAAAAAAGGTTAACATACCGGTCCGTGGCACTAACTCAAGCTCGCTGGACTGCTGACACCTAATGAAACGGTTAAACTCAATATTCGCCATAGCGCTATCCCTGATTATCGGGTTTGGCTCAATGACGGCTGTTGCCCATAGCCATGCTGATCATCTGGACTCTAGCTGCTCTGTCTCTGTATTACAGAACTCCTCAGCAGCAGTTGCTGCTGAAACTAGCAAGATTTTTGTTACCCAGGCCACTGCGCCTGCTACCACTGATGTCAACGAAACTGTAAGCAACCGCACTAGAGGTTGCCAGCTCGCCCGCGCACCCCCCCTATAACCTTTAAATAATCTGAACTCCCTCATTGAGGCTAAGTGTGCCGCTTATTCGGCGCATTGTTTATTTTTTAAAGGAATCTATTATGAAAAACCTAGTAACTGGCAAGTTGCCCCTGGCAGCTGCCATTGTATCTATGTCCTGCACTGCTCTCAGCCAGGAAATGGAAGAAGTAATTATTACATCTTCGCTGATTGACGCCTCTTCTGAGGAAATCTCAAACCCACTGCATGTTATTGATGGCGGGGCTCTAGCCACTGACGCAAGCCAGAGCCTTGGCGCCAGCATAGATGGTCTGGTGGGCATTTCCTCCAGCGATTATGGTGCCGCCGTTGGCCAACCTATTATAAGAGGGATGTCGGGATCCAGAGTTAAGGTTCTCAATAATGGCATGGTTATCAGAGACGTCTCAGGTTTGGGGCCGGATCATGGCAACGACACTGATTTAAACAATATTCAGCAGATCGAAATTGTTAGGGGGCCCTCCTCTCTGCTCTATTCCAATGGCACCATAGGTGGCATAGTGAATATTGTTGATAACAGTATTGCCAGAAAAGACTTTGCAGACTCAGCCTTTACACTGGGCCTGGAGGCTCAGTCGGTGAATAATGGCGACTCCCTCGATTTCTCTTACCAAAACAATATCGGCGGCCTGAATATCAGCGCTGCCTATAAAGACTCTCAGTTTGATGACTATGAGATTCCGGATGGTGCGGTTATGCATCATCAGGAAGAGCACGAGACTGAAGAGCATGAGGGTGAAGAGCACGAGGCAGAGGAACATGAAGAGGGCCTAGTGCATCTGCCCAACTCTGATGCAGATTCCACCTCGCAAAGAATAGGTATCTCGAAGACCGGCGACTGGGGCTTTTTTGGGCTGTCGTTTAGCGACAACCAAAATCTGTACGGTATTCCTTATCATGGTGATGATCATGACGAGGATCACGCGGATGAAGACGACCATGACGAAGACCATGCAGATGAAGAGGACCATGATAGCCATGCGGGCGAAAGAATTTTTTCCACCACTGAATCTAGCGTCGTCAATCTAGAGGGCTCCTATAACCTGGATAACAGCCTGTTAAGCAAAATTGATTACCATTTCAGAGACTCAGATTACTCTCTCACCGAGCAACATGCAGAAGAGGAACATGAGGGTGAGCACGAAGCTGGGCATGATGAAGAGGGCCCAACAACCTTTAGCAATGAGGCCAGGGAATATGGTGCAATCTTTGATTTGGGTGGTAATTCTCTAACCCAGAAAATTGCTGTTAATTATGTAGTTGAGGACGTGTCTGTTATAGGTAGTGAAGCCTTTATTAATCCAACGGAAAGCAAAGAATTAGCCCTGGGTTATTATCTGAGTAAAGAGCTTGCTCCCTTTCATATAGACTTTGGTATTAGACATGATCAAATCTCTAGAAAAGGTTCTGTCAGCCATAAAGAACATGAAGATGAGCATGAGGGCGAACATGATGAGCATGAAGCAGAACTTGAGTATTTTGAGCGGGATATAAACACCACCAGTTACGCCTTGACCCTGAGCCGGGATATCAATGAGTCTCTAGCGGTGAATTTAGGCTTTTCCTCTGTGGAAAGAGCCCCTTCAGCAGTAGAGCTTTTGATGAATGGCCCGCACCTGGCAACAGGTAGAAATGAAGTGGGTAATTTCAATCTGACGCCTGAAGTCTCAAACAATATAGACCTGAGCTTCAACTATCAAAATGATGGCTTTTTTGCCAACCTCAACCTCTTCCAAAATGATATGGATAACTACATCTACCTGCTGGATGAGACTGAAGAAGAGCATGAGGAACATGAAGAGCATGAGGGTGGTTTGATTCTTGCCAATTATCTTCAGCAAGATGCCCAGTTTGATGGCTATGAGCTAGAAATAGGCAAGACATTTGATCTTGCTCGTGGCTCAGTCACTCTGGTCTACGGGAGAGATTCTGTTTCCGGGGAGTTTAACGACGGCTCTAATATCCCCCGCGTGACCCCGGAGAGAGACCTGTATAAGCTATTCTACGTCGAAGATGGGCTCAGGTTTGTGCTGTCTCTCAAGGATGTATCAGCCCAGACGGATACGGCTGTAGATGAAACTGGCACCGATGGATTTCAAATGTTAAGCCTGAACCTGTCAAAAACCATTGAGACTAGCCCGGGACAGAAGCTAACAGTATCAGTGTTTGGCAAGAATCTACTGGATGAAGCCGCTAGAAATCACAGCTCGTTTGTTAAAGATGAGGTGCCACTGGCCGGCCGAAATCTGGGTATAAGGGCTAGCTACACTTTCTAGAGGCTCGGCTCTCTGCCATTGTTTAAGGGTTGCTGGCTTTGATGTAATATGAGCCGCATTAAGCAACCCCTAAACCGTTGGTGAATGTGAAAAACTTAATTAAATGGCTGACCACTTGCCTAATCGCAGTGGTCACTTTGATGTCGGCCGCAATACTCTACCTCTCATTTGCTGTGGATCTAAACAGCTACAAGACGGACATTGAGTCTGTAGCCCGTCAGCAGGGTTGGGATATCTCTATTGAGGGTGACCTGGCCTGGCAGTTTTTTCCCAAGCCCGGCTTATCTATAGCTGATATTACTGCCAGCGATCAAACTGCCCTCTCGGGGTCTGCCGACCAACTTATACTTGCCACATATTGGACACAGCTGCTCAGTCTCAGCGGAGGCATAGAGCAACTGCAACTGGACTCTCTGCATATTGAGGGGGGCAGCCTGCAGTGGTCTCCCGCCAATAGCCTCGGGCTGCAGTTCGACAACATTCAACTATCTACTAAAAACCTGTCTGTGCAGGGCAAGAGTTTCCCGTTATCTGTATCGGCCAAGATATTAGGCGGGCGCAATCTGTCGGTGGAAACAGAGGTTGCGGTAAAACTAGACGGCCAGAATATGCGCCAGCTCAACCTTGTTGACCTGGAACTCAATCTCGATAGTCTCCGGCTGTCCGGCGAGTTGAGGACCAGCGATAATGGGTCCTTTATGCAGGGCAATTTAAAGACTAATAGCTTTGATTTAAAGCAGCTTATGGCGTCTTTACAGGCTGAAATACCGCTACTGACTGCACCCAAAACTGTACTGCAAAGTGCGCTTACCCAGTTGAGTCTGACCACTAGTTTTAGTGTGGATACCCAGGCCGCATCAAAGTTTACTGGCGAGATAAATCTCGATGGCCAGATTTTTGGTCTGGATGTAACCTTAGATCACCCAACCAACAACCTAACTACATTGGTGTCAGGTGATATTTTGCGCGCCGGCCACTATTTGCCCGCGGCCAATAGCGGTGGCAATAATACTGGACTGTTTGCGCCACTAGCCATTCCATTTGCTCTCTGGCAGGGCAGCAGCCAGGTCGAGGTCAATCTAAACAGGGTTGAGTTTAAAGACTTTAATATAGAGAATTTCTACAGCAATGTGTTTGGCAATCAGCGGGTGCTGCGCATGACCTCTCTGAATGCCGACCTGTTTGCCGGGCAGATCAATGCGATTGCCAAACTGGATATGCGCTCTGCCAAGCCTAGCTTTAATCTGCAACCCAGTCTGTACAACATAGATTTAAATAAAGTCCTCTCGGCATTGGGGGGCGAGAGCATAGTAGCTGGCAGGCTCAATATGGATGCCAATATTCAGGGTGTGGGCGCAAATTTAGGAGAGATAATCAGGTCTCTGTCTGGTGCAGGCAAATTCCAGGTCATTGAGCCCATCTACAAAGGGCTCAATATAGAGCAGAGCTTTTGTAATGCAGCCGCACTTTTATCAGCCAGAGCTCAGGCTGCGCAGAACTGGCCCCAGGGCACAGAGTTCAATAACCTACAGGGCAGCTTTCAGCTCAGTGGCGGCAAGTTGCTGCTCAATGACTACAGCACTGGTACGGGCAATTTGGAGATTATGGGGCGGGGCTCGGTCAACCTAGTGAAACGGCAGTACCAGATCAATGCCAGCGCCAGAGTAGATCAGGCAGTGACCAGCCCGACCGGCTGCAGCGTTAATCAGCGTTTGCAGAATCGCCAGATACCCTTTATCTGCAAGGGTGCATTTGGCCAGAGCAACCCCGGCGGCCTGTCCTGCAATCCAGATGAGCAGCTGCTGAGAGATTTACTTAAAAACACTGCCCTGGAAAAACTCTTCGGCAATTCGGGACTGCAGCAACAGGATGCAACAGATTCGGTGAAAGGCTTTATCTCTGAGTTGCTCAAGCGTTGACCATGTCGGCTAAACAGTTTCAACAGGCAGTGTTGACCTGGTTTGATGTGCATGGGCGCACTAATTTGCCCTGGCAGACCAGCATAAGCCCCTACTCCGTCTGGGTGTCGGAAATTATGCTGCAGCAGACTCAGGTAAATACAGTGATCCCATACTTTGAGCGTTTTATGCAAAGTTTTCCCACAGTGGAGGCCCTAGCTGCCGCCTCTGGGGATGAGGTGCTGCACCATTGGACTGGGCTGGGATACTATGCCCGGGCCCGCAACCTGCATAAAACCGCACAGATTATCTGCTCTGACCTGGGTACCGAGTTTCCAGATAGCGTAGAACAGCTTTGTGAACTGCCGGGCATTGGCCGCTCTACCGCTGGGGCTATCTGCTCCATCGCCTTTAAAAAGCCGGCGGCGATCTTGGATGGCAATGTGAAGCGCGTCTTAGCAAGGTACGCTGCCATAGATGGCTGGCCAGGACAGACCTCAGTGCACAATAAACTCTGGCTGCAAGCAGAGCTCTACAGCCCTGTGCAGCGGGTGGCCGATTACACCCAGGCCATGATGGATCTGGGCGCTACCCTGTGCACCAGATCATCGCCCAACTGCGAACACTGCCCTCTGTCGGCCGACTGTATTGCCTACAGCCAGGGCAATCAGACCGACTATCCGGGTAAAAAGCCCAAGAAAAAGCTGCCCGTAAGAACCACCTGCTTTCTGTTGATTAGCAATCCCCAGGGCGAGCTATTGCTGCAAAAGAACCCTCCAGCCGGGCTCTGGGGTGGGCTCTGGGTTTTGCCCCAGGTAGATTTGGTGGAGCAGACTGAGGATCACTGCGCCAATCTCGGGCTGCAGCTGACTGACCGGCAGCCACAACCAGTAAAGCGCCATACCTTTAGCCATTTCCATCTGGATTATCAGCCCATTTTGGTGCAGGCCCTAGATCGCGGCTGCACTGTGGCTGAAGGCGACAATCAACTCTGGTATAACCCGCAGAATCCACTATCATTGGGTATGCCCGCGCCTATTGTTGCGCTGATACACCCCAAGTAAATAATCTGGAGACCAGATATGGTGCGCACCGTTTTTTGTCGCAAACTCAAGCAAGAATTACCCGGACTGGACACTGCTCCGTTCCCCGGCCCCAAAGGTGAGGAAATCTACAATCATATTTCTAAACAGGCCTGGGCTGACTGGATGACTCACCAGACCACTCTCATCAATGAAATGCGTCTAAATATGATGGATTTGACCGCCCGAACCTACCTCTCTGAGCAGCGCGAAAAATTCTTTGCCGGTGAAGAGGTCGATCAGGCTGAAGGATACGTCCCGCCTGCCGAATAACCCTTGACGAACTGCTATTCAAACGCTTTAATACGCGCCTCTTTCGAGATGCGCAAAAGTAGTTTGCGAAGCCCGGTTAGCTCAGTTGGTAGAGCAGAGGATTGAAAATCCTCGTGTCCTTGGTTCGATTCCGAGACCGGGCACCATAATTTAAAAAGCCTCAGCGTAAGCTGGGGTTTTTTTTCGTTTGTAAGAAAGTCATCGAACGGTTCGATGGATTCGCGCTTTGCGCTCAGGGCTTCGCCCCGCCCTCGCTGGCGAGTGCGTCCAAAACGCTGCGCGTTTTGTCCGAGACCTATGGGGTCATATTTTGGTAAGAGCCTGAGTGGGAGCTGGAGGGTTTTTATGCCTGTGGGAGAGTCATCGAAGGTTCGATGGATTCTTGCTTTGCGCTCAGGGCTCCGCCCCGCCTTTGTGTGTTTGGTTATCTGGGTTATGCTGCTGTTATTAGATTAATTATAAGCGTTTTTCTGGAGGGTTTTATGGGGCTGGTTGGTCGAGGCTTGATGCTGCTGTTGGTGGCTTTGGTGATGGTGGGTTGTGACGGTGGATCGGTGGGTGCGGATTCTTCATCTGTGGCTGATTCTCAGGCGGGCTTGGATCGGCCAGCGGGTATTGACTGGTTTGAGGGCTCTGTTGAGGGGGCTTTTGCGGAGGCTGCTGCGCAGGATAAACCTCTTTTTCTGTACTGGGGTGCTGTTTGGTGCCCCCCTTGCCATGAGCTGAAAGGCACTATTTTTAAGCAACAGGCGTTTATAGACCAGTCAAAGTGGTTTATTCCTGTCTATCTGGATGGGGACACTGAGCAGGCTCAGCTGTACGGCGAAACGTTTTCTGTCTATGGCTATCCCACAGTTATTGTATTCTCACCCCAGGGTACCGAGATCACCCGAATTCCTGGCGGTATGGATATTCAGCGTTACATGGGGATTCTCGAGCTCGCTATTAATGCTATTACTCCAGTGGCTGACTTGGTGGCGGCGGTTAAAGCCGACCAGCCTATAAGTTCTGCCGACTGGGAGCTGCTGGCCTATTACTCATGGGGGCAAGATCGAGGCAAGGTTCTAGCTGAGAATAGTACCACTCAGGAGCGATACGATCTGTTTCAACTGCTGGCAGCCAATTGTCCTGAGGATTTAACTCTGGTTAAAAGTCGCTTGCAGCTATTGGCAATTGAACAATGGGTGGGGCTAGAATCAGAGGACCTAGCTCTGAGAGATAACTACCTTAATCAACTCAAAACTATTTTGGCCGACGCTAAACTTCGCAGTGCTAATAGAGACAGCCTAATGTATGGCGGCGCTGCTCTATCGGCGGCGCTCGCTCAGGGTCCAGAGCTGGCCAGCCTGCGCCAGCAGCTGGTTGATAACCTGCGGGGGATATTAGCCAATACTGAGCTCAATCTGTTGATGCGTCTGCGAGCACTGTCCGGCTGGGTGCTGTTGCAGAATGCTTCTCTGGCTGAAGACCAGGACTTGGGCACTGAACAATTAGCCTGGATTAAGGAACAGGTTACCTGGGGCCTGGCTGCCGCAGACCAATACCAATACCACAGTGCCGTGAATAGCCTCTCTCAGGCTCTGCTTGATGCAAACCTGATTAATGATGCCCGTCAGATGCTGGTAAGTAGCCTGAGGGTAACCAAGCACCCCTACTATCTGATGTCTGATCTGGGTTATCTGGAGGCGCAGCTGGGCAATAACCAAGAGGCGCTTGGCTGGTATAAGCAGGCTTGGGATACCTCTAAAGGGCCGGCAACTAGAATTCAGTGGGGGGTTAACTATGTGGTGAATCTAATTGAGCTGGCACCCCAGAATATTGGTGGCATTAAGCTGGCCAGTAGTGCGGTTCTCCAAGAGCTCTCAGGGCAGAATAATGGCTTTTATCAACGCACTGCAACGCGCATAGGTGAACTGGATAGGAAGTTGGAGTCCTGGGCAGACAGCCCTGAAAAACTGGGTGTTTTAGAGAAGTTTAGAGAGGGCACAAGTCAACTCTAGGAGATTAGTGCGGTGGTAGCCCATAGGCTGTGTGCAGAAAGCCCCGGATATTTCCGGGGCTTTTTGATTCTACCTGGCTGCTGTCTGGGCGCTAGTTTTTGACGGCATAGCGTCGCAGCGCTCAAGAAACTTCTTAACCTTAGCAAAGCGATCTAACCTGTTTGGCTTAAACCACAAACCATGTCCCTCTTTGGCATAGGCATAGTATTCATAGTCCAGATCGGTTTTTTTAAGCGCTTTAATAAACTGCTTGGCACCGGCAATGGGCGTGCGGCTATCAACCTTACCATGGGTAATCAGCATAGGTGCCCTAATACGATCGATATTTTGGAGCGGCGACATAGCCTTTAACTGTTCGGGATCGCGCCCCATGGCATTGTCAGTAAAGGCGTCTGTCGTAAATCCCTCTCGGCCGTCCCAGGTATCCTTTAACTCTTCAAAATTAAAGAACCCGGCATCGATAATACTGCAGTCGTAGTAGTCATTGTGACGCACCACATTTTGCGCACTGGAGTAACCACCGTAACTTGCACCTGCGGTGTAAACCTTGTCGCCTACATCATAGTTTGCCTGAACATACTCGGCGCCGTCACGCATATCATCGAGCATACGGGTGCCCCACAATGTGTAGCCAGCCTTTTCAAAATTATAGCCATAGCCACCTGAGCCTCTAAAATTGGGGGCAAACACGGCGTAACCTAGCTCTGCATAGATATGCATATATGTATTAAAATCATAGGAGATATAGGGCCCATGGGGTCCACCATGGATATAATTAACTAGGCCCTTGGGCTTGCCAGTTTTTGGCATCAACAACCAGCCCTGCATCTTTACGCCATCACTGGCTTCATAGTCGACGGCTGTAAATGAGTTGAGTTCTAGATTATTGATCTTCTCGCTGTAGCTAAATAAATAACGAGCCTTTCCTTTAGATTTTTCCCAGATATAGTACTCGCCAATGACACCAGGAGAGCCTACATGAAAAACCATGTTCTCTTCGTTGTCATCGACACTGGTAAGACTGACATTAAAGCCCTTAAAGCTTTTCATAAAGCCTGCTACCACAGTGGAAACTAGGTCTTTCTCGAATATCCGAATCTTTGGCTCATCGGCAATCCAGGTGGCATAGCTGGGGTGGCCGCCCTCGCCAAACTCCACTGAGATCTCAGCGACGAAACCGAAGTCATGAACAGTTTCCATAACACCGGAATCCAGAGCGATACTGACCAGCAAACGAGGTGCATTGGGCCCCTCATCTACCTGAGTCAGGCCATAGAGAAGCTTTCCGTCGTCGCTCACGTTAAGCCCGTTAAAACGACCGGGCAAATTGATGTCTATGTCAGTCCACTCTGTATCGTCAGTTCTGCGGAAGAAAAACTCTGTGGTGAATTCTTCAGTCGGCGCTGAGGCCACTATGGTTCCCGCAGTCTCATTGGTAAGCATAGATGCACCACGTGCGGGACCATTCATAACCCGGGCAAGGTCGCCTGTGGACAGTTCGAGCTTATAAACCATAGGCCGAACTCCACCATCGCGTTTAAAGGGGGAAACCGCCACTAAAATATTGCTGTCGTCCTCTGGCAGGTAGGACAGAATATCCAGACGGCCATAAATTTTCTTGCCGCTGCGCAGGGCCTTATTGAGATATGTTCCACTGTAGTTCCAGATTCTGGTATTTTTTCTTGTTTCCATATTAAAGATAAACTGGTCGCCGAAGTCACCAGGGCGGCGACCCTCTGAATACTCCGTCAGTACCCTGTACTTGTACAGATTTTCTGATACCCAGCTACCACCACTGACTTCAATATTATCGTCATCTTCATAGCGAATACTTTCCTCAACCTGCATGGTGCTACGATTGAGGATAACCAATGTGCCGCGCTCATCTTCTTTCATTATCAGGCTAATATATTTCCCTGAGGGCGACACGCTGACATTACGGAACTCATAACCGTTCAACAGGGTTTTAACTGATTCAGGCAGGCTGGCCACAGCATTTGAGGCTGCAAATATAGCTGTAAATAGCACCAAGCCCAATGGTTTGACAAATGATTTTAAGTTCTGCATCTATTTTATCTCCTTTACTTTTATTCTTAACCCGTCCTGATTTACCAGAAATATTGACCTGAGAACACCAGGTTTCAACTCAACCTGGTCATCAACCCTGAAAGCGATATTGCGATCAGTCACCTTCTTAAAGATGCGGCCGGTATTGGTGGTAAAATAGACCCCCTGACGCTTGGTCTTGTTCACTTTGGTTACCGACATGGTGATAGAGTCGGCAACTACCTGATCATAGGCTTCCTGTGCTCGAATTCGCACCGGCGAATCGGGAGCTTCGGCAGGCTGCTGTTTGCTGTCCAAGACAACTGGGCTGATAGATTTAGTTCGCTCCACAACCTGGGGTCTCTCTGGCAAGCTGCCTTTAAAGCCCAACGCCCTGTCATAGCAGACTAATCTAGCTTTGTTATCCTGTATTTTAAGGCACTCAGATGCCTCTCTTGCCTGCACTGACCCAATCAGAAATACACTGATCAGTAATATTATTTTGCTTTTATGTTCCATGCTACTGGTGCCCCATCTTTAAGCAGTGGTTTGGCAGTAATGCTGCTGAACCCAGCTGCAGCCAGCTGTTGTTCGAACGTTTTAATTTCTTGTTCGCTACGCGCCACATCGACCATCTGGCGAAATCGCTCTTTCGAGGCGTGGAAGTCTACTAGTATACCACTGATATAGTCTTTCCGATCAGCCTCTGGAAGCCTGAGCTTCTTAAAATACGTTAACACTGCTCTGGCAAAATCTACCAGAATGGGATTCCTCTCTGAGGGTTCCATATTCATGATCGACGAAACAAACTCATTGACCGAATCTCTGGATTGATGGGCGATTGCAGACTGCTGTAGTTTACCCGGATCACCAGCCATTTTATTTAGCTCGGTATCAATTTCGTTGAGCCTGGCAACAACGGATTCCATTAATTCAAAATCAAACTCAGCGAGCGCCTTATCCGACATGTGGGTAATCACAGAACCGGCATGGTGCATTAAAAAATTGGCCTCTCCCTTTGGAGCTAGCATAGATTTCAACAATGGCAGTGATTGGTCTAAAGGTGAATACTCGAGTCCATAAACTGAAGCAATAAGATCGAACTGCTGTTTTGACTCGAAGTTTTCAATACCAAGGCCGCCTTGCAGACTGATCTTCAGCTCGGCGTTGGCTCGCTTTTTAACGGCCTCAGACAGAATAACCTCGGCGGCATCTACTCCTGTATAAGAGCCCTTAACCCGCTGATCCAGCAGACAGGGTAAAAGAGAGGCATTGCCACAGCCCACCTCTAAAATATGTAGTTTTTGCGTGTCCCTCGAATTGAGAATAGCTGCCCACCAATGGGCGATATAGCCTTTGGTGTAGCCGTCGGCATAGTACTCCCCAAAGGTTGTGCTATGACCTTTTTCCCAAAAATTTCCCCATGCATCCATTTTCTTGTCCTAAAAAAAGAGCCCGCAAAAGCGGGCTCTAATCTTAACGCATTTAGAATACAGCTTACATCTCGATTGAGTATTCTAAGAAGATAACACGACCAGTCAGCGAGTACTGATACTCGTCAACCTGAGATCCGAACTTATCAAGTAGGGGATCTTTGTTACCTACGTTGTTGGCACCAACACGTACAGTACCTAAATCACTCATGTCATAGGTTACAGCAACATTGTGAGTGGTATAGCCTTTGTACTTAACATCACCAGTAGTGTTTTCTGACTCACCGATGTAATCAGCTGACCAAGAGGCGCTCCAGTCGCCCATAGTCCACTGGATTGCCCCGTTTGTACGCCACTCAGGGAAACCGAGAACACCAACCAGATCGGCCATTTCACCAGACCCGAATACAGTCTCAGACTCGTACTTCATGTACTTAGTAGAAGAACCAGACATTCTAAAAGAACCGAAGTCATCTGTATCGAAGCTACCGTTCAAAGAGAAGTCAAGTGATGCTCTTTCAACATCGTTAACTGCGTTCTGGTAACCGGCTGAAATCACAGTGCGAGTACCTGTGCGGTCAACCGCTGGGTTGTTACCGCCAGTGTTGTAGTCAACGTTCAGCATATCCTGAGCAGAAACATACTCAACAGCGTTCTCCAGAGTCATAGTGAAGTAGTTAGCGGTAAAGAACCAACCATCCATAAACTCGTAAGTTCCGCCGAATGACAGAGTTTCAGACTCTTCTGCACCCAGATTTGGGTTAGAACCGATGTAAGTATCGAACTGACGTGCAGTACAATCAGAATTAGAGATACCTACCTGCTCACAACCATAGTAATCGATGGCAGATTCAGCTGAGAATGAAGTTGCGCCGTAGAGATCTGACAGATCAGGAGCACGGAAGCCCTGGCCGTAAGACGCTTTAACAGTCAACTTAGGAATCATAGTAAAGATAGCGCCCAAGCGAGGTGAGGTTGCATTACCAAAGTCATCGTAGTCATCGAATCGGATAGCGGTATCAATTTCTAACCAGTCGTTTACTGGGAAGATAGCTTCTGCAGAAAGAGCGCTTACGCTTCGTGCGCCAGTTGCAGAGTTACCAGCTGAACCGCCAACCAGACCAGCTTCAGACTGAGCATCTACCAGAGCAGCGTACTTAACGTCCCAGCTTTCCACGGCGAAGTATGAAGATGCAGTACCACCATCCATCTCAAACATATCCCACTGCAAGCCAGCGAAAAGCTTTTGGATGTTCATGCGGTCATCATTCAGGGTAGTAGCCTTCAGATTTGCAACATACTCGTCGTAGTCTGTAATTTCTTCAGCCACGTTCTCAGCAAAACCACCATAGCTCAGGTAGTACATACCAATCGAAGACGAGCGGTAGTCTGAATAAGTGTAGTAAGCCTCATAGCTCAAAGAATCGTTGATAGTTGCGCGCATACCTAGGTTGATATCGGTCAACGTGTCATTAACAACGTTGTCACGGGTACCAATATCCACCCAACGGAAGTAGCCTGAAACGGCCTCACCATACGGGTTGCGTGGGTCTGAAGCTAAAGCTGAACCAGGTGCAGCAGGAGGTGCATAACGACCAAAGGACTCGTTGTTTGACAGTACTGCGTCGGCAAACAGCTCAATGTCGTCGTTTACCTCAAAAGTGGAGCTAATCCAAGCGTTGGTTCGCTCCATAGAAGCACGGTTAGCCGAAACGTTGGCATAGGCATAACCACAGTAGAAACCAATATCTGGCACACCAAATGCGGAGTCGGCTTTCATTTCACCAGTAAATGAACCATCGTCTACACAGTTCTCTCCTGGAGTAACTTGCCAGGTTGAACGATCATTTGGATCAAAGTCTGCACCAGTGTACTCTGGGTTGATCAGAGTATAACCGTAAACAGAAACACCTTCAGTTTCTGCATAGCCTTCAATTACTCCGTCACCATTTAGGTCACTGTAGCGAGCAGCAGTGTAAGAACGATCTTTATCAAAGATTGGGTCACGGCTATCGTGCTCCAAACCGAAAGTCACAGAAGAACGGTCACCGCTTGAACCTACCAAAAAGGAGAAGCTCTGCTCAGAACCATCATCTTTAGAGCGGTCACCCTGACGAGCAGTGAAGCTCATACCGTCATAGCCAGACTTGAGGATAACGTTAACAACTCCAGCAATCGCGTCAGATCCATAAACCGCAGAAGCACCATCAGCGATGATTTCCAGACGATCTACGAAAGAGAACGGGATCAGGTTAAGGTTAACTGTACCGCCACCACCAAGTGATGGGGAACCAACAGTACGGCGACCGTTGATCAGTACCAACGTACGTCCCGCACCAGCACCGCGAAGGTTAATGGTTGCGTTGGACTGAGCGCTGCTACCAGAGGACTCTCGAAATGAACCCAGTGAGTTCAGTGTAGAAGAACGCAGTGCGTCAGCTACAGAAACGTCACCTGAGATTTTCATATCTTCGGCGCTGATAGTAATAATTTCTTGTGATTCAGTGTTCGTGCTGCGCTTGATTCTAGAACCAGTAACGATTACCTCGTCAACATCGGCACTATTGTCTTGAGCATAGGCTGAACCAGCAAAAGGCATAATTGCGGCAAACGCGCCTACGCCCATGGCGAGTTTGATCGCCGTAGATAGTTGTTTCTTTTTCATAATACTCCCCGAATGCCTAAAAAACCCTATATATAAAGGACGAATTAGACATGTGTTTGTGTTTTTGTATGAGCCGTATCCCTACAGTTGTCTTATATCCCCCATACGACTCTGTGAATATATCTGACATATTTTTGTAACGCAATAGTCTAAGCAGGGAAATTTTTGAGCATTAAGCCTCTCTAAAAGCCTTTATTTGCCCGGGATTTGTCTAGAAATTAAGTTATCTTAGGTGCTGTCTTCAGCACAAAGCCGGTTGAGTAGATGCTTTATAGGTAGTCTTATAGCGAATCAGTAACATTTTTAGGCAGCTTAAGTCACGGCCCATATACATTTGTGCGAAGTTTTGGGTAGATCGACTCCCTTCGCTTCCATGACCCATGGGCCCGAAACAGCTGCGCTCGGGGGGGCAAACTATTTGCGCCGACTGCTTAGCTACTTGACTGAAAGCCCGGCTAGTATTGAGCCCAGCTAGCCTCGCCAGAACCAATGGTCCCATTGTTATTGCTGTCCCAAGCCTTGGCGAAGGTGTTGGTGATCTCCAAAAACCCATAACCAGCCTGCATGTTTTTGGGCGTTGCTCGGAGTGTAAAGCTGGAGGCCGTGGACGCCTGAACCACTATATCGTAGGCCTGGGTGGTGATTCGATTATTATTAATAAAGGTGACTAGCGAGGGCAGGCCTATGCTTAGCAGCACTGCCAATATTGATATAGTTACCAACAGTTCTATTAAGGAAAAACCGGTGCAAACTCTGATTCTAAGACAGGAATCCATTGCTGTAACCTTACATCCTATGTATGTACTCACCGATTCCACTGGCCGCCAAGCCAGGGGTCGCAGAATAGTAGCAATAGGGGTAGTTACAAACTGTGATATTAATCACAGCCTAAAAGGAGCTGGACGGCTGTGCAGTCTTAAAAAATAGGATACAAGGCGCTCGAATCAGCGTTCATCCTGGGTGGGGCTGTCAGCTGCGCCCAGCATAATACTGATCCAGCGAGTCTCATCCTGACTCTCAAGAGCAATCTTGATCATAATGGTCAGGGGAATCGACAGCAGCATGCCCACAGGCCCAAGCACCCAGCCCCAGAGTACCAATGAGACAAATACCACCAGTGGCGAAAGATTAAGCCCGCGGCCCATCCAGCGGGGTTCAATCATATTGCCCATCACCAGATTTACCACCACAAACCCCCCCAGGGTAAGGCCGGCATGCAATGGACCCAGCTGCACCACAGCCAGCAGCACTGCGGGCACAGCGGCAATAAACGAACCCACTGTGGGGACAAAATTCAATAGAAAGGCCAGCAGCCCCCAGAGCACGGCGTAATCCACACCTAGGATACTCAACCAGATAAAGATTAATAAGCCAGTTACCAGGCTTATTCCAGCCTTGATGCCAAGATAGCTGTGCACGCTATTGGAAAACTGAACCAGCCATTCCTGAGAGGTCTCAGCACCGCGGGCCAGCCGCAGCTTCTCGCCAAAGCCCATATTCTCCGCAAGAATAAAAATTACCGTCAGCAAAATCATCACCGCATTGGTCATTACATTGCCAAATGAGGCCAGGGTGCTGCCGACCATTTTCATTACCGCGCCGGGATCAAAACTGCTCTGCCACTGCTCGGCATCAATTTGTATACCGCGCTGACTCAGCCATTGCTGCACAGAGGTGCTCATTGCCGACAGCTTGTCTGAGTACAGCGGAATATCCTGACGGAAACTGTCCAGAGATGAGCCAATTAGAGCCGCCAGCAACAGCCCCACCAGCAACACCAGCACTATCACCAGCATAATAGCCAGACCACCGGGAACCCGATGATTTTTCAGCCAGGCCAGCAATGGAGAAACTATCATGGCAATAAACACGGCCAGCAAAAAAGGGACTAGCAGCGGGCCCGCCATTTTCAACCCTGAGACCACCACCACAAAGGCAGCAGAAACCACCAAAAATCTAGCTATGGGGGACGTTTTCTCTATCATTGCTGCGCTCCGCTGTCTGTTTGTTCGCTCAGGCTGGTCAATATTTCTCTGAGCTGGGTGAGACCCCTTTCGGAAAATACCAACTTGCCATTGCGTTCGATCATTTCAGATTCCGCTAACATAGCACATTGCTGTCTAATTTTATCCAGTTCAGGGCTCTGGTGAATACGCATACCTATAAACACATCCCAGTCGGCGGTGGTTGCAGTATTGTTGAGCACAGACTCTAGCAGTATCTGAATGTTAATGGCCTCCACTCTGTAGATAGGCATTCCCAAATAGCGAAATACCAGCAGCGCCAGCACAATAAGGCCAAAACTCAACGCCACTGTGATCAGGAAATCCACTATGGAAACCACAAAAGCTTGATGGCCATTAACAGTGTAACTCCAGTAATAATAGGCTGAACAAAACCTGAGCCGCGCTTCATAACTAAATTAGAGCCCATTCGGGCACCAAATACTTGGGCGACAGACATGGCAATAGCAAGGGACCAGACAACATAACCGCTAAACACAAAGATCAGTGCCGAGGTACCATTGACCGCCAGTATCATCAACTTGGTTTCTGCGGTCGCTTTGACCAGATTATGACCCAGTAACCAGACAAACAGAAAGGGCATAATTGAGCCCATCCCGGGACCAAAAAATCCTCCATAAAATCCCATACCTAGCGCGGCAGTGCAGGCAAACAAGCGCTGGCTGATTCTCTCAGGATGATCGCTATCATTGATTTTGGGTGACAGCAAAAAATATAGGGCTATAGCTAGCAATAGAAACGGAATCAGTCTGGTCAGCAGCTCAGCGTTAAGGCTCTGTACCACCAATGTGCCAATCACAGACCCAGCAATGGCCATTGCCACCGATAATCTAAGGGGTTCGATATCCAGATGACCTTTACGAAAGAAATTCCAGGCAGATGACAATGTGCCCAGGGAACTCTGTACCTTATTGGTGGCCAATGCATTAAGGGGCGGTAGGCCAGCCCAGAGCAGAGCTGACAGGGTTAAAATGCCACCAGAGCCGGCAATAGAGGAAATAAGCCCAGCAAAATAAGCCACGAAAACTAAAGAAAAAAAAGTATTTGTAGTAACTTCCATAATAGTAAGCGCTAACTTATATAACTGCTTTTACTAGGTTTCCCGGTCGGGAAATTTGCCATTGTAGCGCTTGTAGTGCTCCATAATTGTAGCAAGATCGGCCTCGTGATCACCTGTGGGTTCAAAGGTCTCACCCAGCACAACTCGCTTGCCCACAAAATCCAGGCCTATCATAAATATTGTGCAATCAGTGGCCTCGGCCATACGCAGAAAACCATTTTTCCACTTATCGACTCTTTTGCGAGTGCCCTCTGGCGCCAGAGCTATCACTATGCCTCTCTCTCGCTCAACGTAGCGCGCCACATTAGCAACCACATCCTGGGGCTTGGAACGGTTGATAGGAATACCGCCCAGCCATTCCATAAACCAGCGCACACCAGGCTTAAAGATAGTATGTTTGGCCAACCAGCGCAGGCGAATATTGAGACCTAGGATAGTGGCCATAGCATAGACAAAATCCCAGTTGGAGGTGTGGGGCGCGCCAATAATCAGCAGCCGCTCCACATTGGGGATGCGACCCTCAACTCGCCAACCAAACAGTTTGAGCACAGAGCGCCCAAACCATTGCGCGAGAGCACTGCGATTAGCTCGCAGATGCTCTGGACATTGCTGCTCGGACACAACTCTGGGTTTATCGCTCATGCTTTACTTCCCTATATGCTGGCTATTAACCTTAAAATTGGTCGGGGTATTTACCTGAGAACTGCTGATAGTACTCAATAATGGCGGCAATATCGGCTTCGTTGTCACCTGTAGGTTCAAAAATAGGGCCCAAGACAATGCGCTTGTTGGGGAAATCTAGGGCACCCAACTGAATGACACAGTTATTTTTCTTGGCAATACGCAGGAACCCGCTCTTCCATTTTTCGGTTTTCTTGCGCGTTCCCTCTGGCGCCACTACCAGAATAAGGCCATTGTCTTTTGCTACCGCCTCATCCACGTAGCCCATTACCGAGTCGGGCTGGGCCCGGTTGACAGGGATACCCCCAAGCCAGCGGAAAAACCAAGTAACACCAAACTTAAAAACTGTATGTTTGCCCAGCCAGCGCACACGCGCATTGATACCCAGAATAACGCTTATACCAAACACAAAATCCCAGTTAGACGTGTGAGGGGCAGCCACTATCATCACGCGTTCAGCATCGGCAATATTGCCCTCTAAATTCCAACCAATGGCGCGATAAAAAGTACGCCCAAACCAGCGCGTAAAGACACTGCGGTTAGTGCGCAAATGCTCAGGAACCTGTTCCTGAGAGACTGGAATCACTTGTCTACTCATAGTTGTAGCTACTTTTTGTTATTGTTTTGTGTGTTTCTGTTATTCCAGAGAACCAGCCAAATGGCCGTTAATGCTCTCTGGTTGCTCGAAAATCTATGTCCGGGTTTCGCTCTTGAGCCAGAGATAAGTTCACCCTGGTAGGCGCCAGATAAGTGAGATGACCACCCCCATCCATAGCCAGATTCTCTTCGGCTTTTATGCGAAAAGCCTCGAGAATTTTTGGATCCTCGCTCTCGGTCCAGCGCGCTGTATGCACATTGACCGGCTCATAAATCGCTTCGACACCATATTCTTCTTTGAGCCTGTAAGCCACCACATCGAACTGCAGCTGGCCCACAGCGCCAACAATAATATCGTTATTGCGGAATGGGAAGAAGACCTGAGTGCTGCCCTCCTCTGAGAGCTGACGGATGCCATTTTGCAGCTGCTTGGCTCTCAGTGGATCCTTGAGACGAATCCGTTTAAACAGTTCTGGCGCAAAGTGAGGAATGCCGCTGAACTTCAGCGCCTCCCCCTCGGTAAAGGTGTCACCAATTTGAATGGAGCCATGGTTGTGCAGGCCAATTATATCCCCAGCCACCGCCTCTTCTACCGAAATGCGCTCACCGGCCTTAAAACTAAAGGCGTCGGACACCCGCACATCTTTGCCGGTGCGCACATGTTTCATTTTCATGCCTTTGCTGTACTTGCCTGAGCAGATACGCATAAAGGCAATGCGGTCCCTATGCTTGGGGTCCATATTGGCCTGAATCTTAAATACAAAGCCGCTAAATTTATCTTCCGAGGCCACCACCTCTCTATCCATCGTCTGGCGTGGCTGTGGGGCCGGCGCCCAGCGCACAAAATCATTCAACATTTCGCGGATACCAAAGTTACCCAGCGCAGTGCCAAAAAATACCGGTGCTAAACGGCCCGAGAGAAATTCATCCATATCAAATAGATGGGTCGCCCCTTTGACCAGCTCCAGCTCCTCTAGCACATCGTCGGCATAGGCGCCCAAAGCTTCGCGAGCTTCTTCAGAGTCGAGCCCTTTGATCTGAATATCATCGGCTAAGGTGTGACCCTTACCCTGGGTATAGACATGGATAGTATCTGTATAGAAGTTGTAAACCCCGCGGAATTCACGACCCATACCTATGGGCCAGTTAACCGGTGCCGCTTTGATTTTTAGTACTTCTTCAATTTCATCGAGCAGGTCAATCGGGTCGCGAATGTCCCGATCCATCTTGTTAACGAAGGTCAAAATGGGCGTATCGCGCAGGCGACAAACATCCATTAACTTAATGGTGCGATCTTCCACGCCCTTGGCGCCATCGATCACCATTAGCGAGGAATCCACAGCGGTTAGAGTGCGATAGGTGTCCTCGGAAAAATCCTCGTGGCCTGGAGTATCCAGCAAATTAACCATGCAATCGTTATAGGGAAACTGCATCACAGAGGAGGTCACCGAGATGCCCCGCTCTTTCTCCATAGCCATCCAGTCTGAAGTCGCGTGGCGATCACTTTTGCGGCCCTTTACTGTGCCAGCCACCTGAATCAGATTGCCGAGCAGCAATAGCTTTTCAGTGATAGTGGTCTTACCCGCATCCGGGTGGGAGATAATGGCAAAGGTGCGGCGATCTGAGGCTGATTGACTCATGGTTTTTCTGGCTACTGTTAAAAGTCGCGCATTATAGCCTCGCCAAGGTTAGGGGTCAGCTTTTATCGCAGTTCTATCTGGGTGCCCGAGCTCAGCGCATCTATGGCGGCTCTAGCAAAATGATGAAAGAGGTTATTGCTCAGTCGCTTTAATAGCAATCTCTGCAAAGTAGCACAGCAGCAGGGTCAGGTCTCTGCTGCAGCTCCAATCCAGCCGTCTGCCTGTACGCGTATAGCATTGCAGGCGTGGAGGCTTTAATAGAACCCTGTTTCAGTGCAATAACAGTTGGTGATTGCTGCCAGGTGCAGTATTGTCTCCGCCTAGCAAGTTACCGGGTTTAGGAGCACTATAATGAAGTATCGCGGCCAGACAGCTTATGACCACAAAGGCCCCTCGCCTCGCTCTGGTGTGCTGCTGTGCAATCTAGGGACTCCAGACGCGCCCAAAACTGCAGAGCTGCGCCGTTACCTAAAAGAGTTTTTAAGCGACCCTAGAGTGGTTGAAGTGCCCCGCCTGCTTTGGTGGATGATTCTTAATCTGATTATTTTGCGTATTCGCCCGCGCCGCTCGGCCAAGCTGTATCAGACTGTCTGGTCTGATGGAGGCTCGCCTCTAATGGTTCACAGCCGAGCTCAGGCGGCCGGTGTTAAGGCGCTGTTGGATAAGAAATTTAATAGGGATATCCCAGTGGTATTGGGGATGCGCTATGGCAATCCCTCTATGGAATCTGCCCTCCAGCAACTGACTGATATGAATGTGCGGGATATCACCGTGCTACCTCTATACCCCCAGTACTCGGGCGCAACCACCGGCTCTACCTTTGATGCTGTGGCTCAGGTATTTACCGAAACTCGCTGGGTGCCGGAACTGCATTTTGTCGGCAGCTATCATCAGTCGCCGCTCTATATCCAAGCCCTGTGCGACAGTATTCAGGCCCATATTGATCAGCATGGTATGCCGGATAAGTTAATGTTCTCGTACCATGGCACCCCCGAGCGCTACCTAAAAAAAGGCGATCCCTACCATTGCCTATGTCATCAGACTACCCGACTGGTGCGGGAGCATATGGGCCTCGACGAAGACCGCATTATGACTACCTTTCAATCGCGCTTTGGCCGCGAGCCCTGGCTGCAGCCCTATACAGATAAAACGCTGGAAGCCATGCCTGGGGAGGGTACTAAGCATGTGGCAGTTATCTGTCCTGGGTTCTCGTCGGACTGCCTGGAGACCATTGAAGAGATTGACGGCGAGGGGCGCGAGATTTTTATCGAGCACGGCGGTGAAACCTTTCACTATATTCCCTGCTTAAATGCCCAGCCTGGGCACCTTGAGGCTCTAGCTGAAATTGCCGGCCGGCATCTCTAGGCTCAGCAACTGAGCAACCATTTCTGAAGAATACTGGCACAGGGGCTGTCTACCTTGAGACTGGCTATTGGGTCGGCCCTGGTTGCACCCTGGTTTAGAATCACTATGGGCTTGCCCTCAGCCTGAGCCCAGAGACAAAAACGGTACCCGGAATAAACGGCTAGAGATGAGCCCACAACTAATAGGCCCTGCGCCGAAGTTAGCTGTTGCCGAGCCTGGTCGAGGCGAGTTTTGGGTATAGAATCACCAAAAAATACTGCATCAGGTTTTAAGATACCGCCACAGTGCTCGCAGCCAGGAATCTGCATACTAGAATAATCCAGCTTATCGATATTAGCATCACCATCTGGACCTATCACACCGGCTAATTGGCTAAATTCAGGGTTGAGTTGCTCCAACCAGTTCTGGAGGGTTCCACGGTGGTGTCTCAGTCCGCAGCCCATACAGGACACAGTATCCACACGCCCATGAAGATCTATTACCTTGCGACTGCCCGCACGCTGATGCAGACCGTCGACATTTTGCGTCACCAAATGGGACACAGCGGTGGTTTTCTCAAGGGCGGCCAGTGCCAGATGGGCCCCGTTGGGTTGCGCCTCAAGCATAAAACGCCAGCCCACCATATTGCGCGCCCAAAATCGCTGTCGGGCGCTCTGTTCCTCCATAAACTGCTGATGGGTCACCGGAGGCAACCGCTGCCAGGCACCCTCTTTGTCCCTGTAGGTGGGCACCCCTGAGTCTGCACTGACACCTGCACCTGTGAGTACCAGCCAATTTTGGCCGCTGGCGAGTGTTGAAATTACCTGTTGCAACCCATTGTCCCCTGTCAACCGCGATGACTTTTATACGCAGAGCACCTAGAAATTGACTGTAGACAGCAAAAATAGGGAATTCTGGCTGTGCTACCCGTATAATGGCGCGTTCCATCAAAGTCGAGTGTAACTGATTAAACACCATGAACATTAAAGGCTATATGCAGTCTGTGGGTATCGCCGCTCGAGAGTCATCTCGGGTGCTTGCCCGTGCCGGCTCGGTTATTAAAAACAATGCGCTGTTGGCAATAGCCGGTATGGTTGATAGCAACCGATCTGAGCTCTTAGCAGCCAATGCCACAGATATGGAGAATGGTCGCAACAAAGGTCTGGATGCCGCACTGCTGGATCGCCTGGAGCTCAACGATGAGCGCATAGACGCCATGATTCAAGGGCTGCACCAGGTTGCTGCCCTGCAGGATCCCGTAGGCGAAATAACCGATATGGGCTACAGGCCCAGCGGTATTCAGCTGGGTCAGATGCGTGTACCTCTGGGTGTGGTGGGCATTATCTATGAGTCTCGCCCCAATGTGACTATTGACGCGGCCAGCCTGTGCTTAAAATCTGGCAATGCCACCATTTTGCGGGGCGGTAGCGAGGCGATCTATTCCAACCGCGCTATTGCTGATTGTATCTCTGCAGGTTTGACCTCTGCTGGGCTGCCTGAGACTGCAGTACAGGTGGTTAACACCACTGACCGAGATGCTGTGGGCGAACTGATTACCATGACGGACTATGTGGATGTGATTGTGCCCCGGGGCGGCAAGAGTCTTATAGAGCGCGTCAGCGCAGATGCTCGGGTGCCTGTAATTAAGCACCTGGATGGCAACTGTCATGTCTATATAGACGATCGCGCCGATCTCAAAAAAGCCGTGGCCATTGCCGACAATGCCAAGACCCACCGCTATGGTGTGTGCAATGCGATGGAATCTCTGTTGATCGCCGAGCCTGTAGCAGCAGCTGTGCTGCCACAGCTGAGCAAAATTTACAGCGAAAAAGGCGTTGAAATGCGCGGCTGTGAAAAATCACGAGCCATTATTAGCACCATGACAGCAGCTACTGAGGCAGACTGGGCGCAAGAGTACCTGGCGCCAATTCTGTCGATTAAGATAGTGGCCGGAATCGATGCAGCCATTGAGCATATTAATCACTATAGCTCCCAGCATACCGAGTCCATTGTCACCGAAGACTTTAATCGTGGCCGACGCTTTATTGCCGAGGTGGATTCCAGTTCAGTGATGATTAATGCATCGACCCGCTTTGCCGATGGCTTTGAATATGGTCTGGGCGCCGAAATAGGTATCTCTACCGATAAAATACATGCTCGCGGCCCAGTGGGTCTCGAGGGCCTGACCAGCCAGAAATGGGTGGTTTTTGGCGACGGGCAGATCCGTCAATAATATGGCGGTCGCGCTGTTTGGTGGCACCTTTAATCCGGTGCATATAGGTCATCTGAGGATTGCTACAGAGCTCGCTGAGCTGTTGCAAGTACCATGCATGCGCATGCTGCCCTGCGCGTCCCCACCCCATCGCGGCGAACCTCAGGCCAGCGCTCAACAGCGCTTGGAAATGCTAGTTGCTGCGATCAGCAACCAGTCATTACTGGTGGCAGATGATCTAGAACTTCAGCGGTCTGAGGCCAGCTACAGCATTGATACGCTCGAGTTGGTGCGCCGACAAATCGGCCCAGATCAGCCACTGTTTTTCTGTATAGGCATGGATGCACTGGCAAAGATAGATACCTGGCAACGCTGGCAGGAGCTTCTGGACCACTGCCATATTGTGGTGTCCTCAAGACCGGACTGGGAGCTCCCTCAATCATGTACAGTAGCAGACTGGATCGATACCCATCGCTGTGACGACTTGGATCTGCTGCAACAGTCACCGGCGGGTTCTGTGCATTTTTGTGAGCTCACCATGCTGGACCTGTCATCCACCGAGATTCGCCGCAAAGTAGCAGAGGGCGAAAATATACAGTTTATGACCCCTGATGCAGTGGTCGATTATATTCAACAACATCATTTATACGAGTAAATAATTGCTATGACGCAAGCCCTGAAAGACATTGTTATCAACGCCCTTGAAGAAATTAAGGCCACTAATATCAACAGTATCGATGTGCGCGAACTGACGGGCATGATGGACACTATGGTGGTTGCCACAGGTAACTCCAACCGCCAGGTAAAGTCCCTGGCAACCAGTGTGGTAGTTGATGCCAAAAAAGCCGGCTTCGAGCTTATTGGCGTCGAGGGTGACGATACCTCTGAGTGGATTCTGGTGGACTTTGGCGATGTGATTGTCCATATCATGCTGCCAGCTACTAGAGAATTCTATGATCTAGAGCGCCTCTGGACTCTGCGCCCTGGAGATCTTCCCGAAGATGGCTCCGGCAACGATGAAGTCATTCTCGGCGCCCCAGATAATCAACAGTAATAAAGCCCTGTGAAACTGAAACTGCTGGCCGTTGGTACCCGCATGCCCGACTGGGTAGAAGCTGGCTGTCAGGAATATGGCAAACGCATGCCACCGGAGCTGCGCATCCAGACTATCGATGTACCACTGGGCGCCAGAGGCAAAAATCAGCCAACTGAAAAGGCTATTGAAAGCGAGAGCCAGGGGCTGCTAAAAGCCATTGGCGAGCGGGACTTTGTGGTGGCTCTGGATGTATTGGGCAAGCCTATGAGTACAGAGAAGCTGGCGCAAAATCTGAGTCAATGGCAGATGAATGGAAAGGATATATGCCTCATAATTGGTGGCCCGGACGGGTTGTCAAAGCGCTGTCTGCAGAGGGCTAATATGCGCTGGTCGCTGTCCGATCTGACACTGCCCCATCCGCTGGTACGAATTGTGCTGATGGAACAGCTCTACAGGGCATGGACTATCACAGCCAATCACCCGTATCATCGCAGCTAGACCATGGATAACGAATAATGATACATGACGCCGCTTTTACAGACCCAGCTCGGGAGCGAAGAATCTTCGCCGGCAGACTGTTTGTAACAGCATTAGTGGTTGCTGTTATGGCCGTGATCATTATTGCACGCTATGTTGATCTGCAGATTAACCGCCACCAGAATTTCGCTACCCATTCCGACAACAATCGCGTCCATGTAAGGCCATCTGTGCCCTCCCGCGGCCTGATTTATGATCGCAACGGCGAACTGCTGGCAGACAATAGACCGACCTACAACCTGACCATAGTGCGCGAAAGATCCGAAAGCCTGGATAATCTGCTGGCCAATGTGTCTGAACTTATAGCTATCACCGATGAAGACACCAAGCGATTTCGCAAACGACTAAAACGCCGCAAACCCTTTGAGCAAACTCCTCTCAAGTACAATTTAACGGAGGAGGAGCGAGGTATTCTGGCGGTCAATGCATTTAGGCTGCAGGGTGCTGAGATCACCGCCCGCCTCACCCGCTTTTATCCCAACCGTGAGCTTTTCGCCCACGTAATAGGCTATGTGGGGCGTATTAATGAGCGCGAGAGTCAGAGCATAGACTCAATCGCCTACAGTGGCACAGATTCTATTGGCAAGATTGGTATAGAGAAATACTACGAGGACCAGCTACTGGGAACCGTTGGCAGCGAAAATGTAGAGACCAATGCCCGCGGACGGGTTATGCGTATTCTCGACAGTGTCGACGCTACCCCAGGAGACAGCCTGACCCTGCACCTGGACAGCCGCCTGCAAAAAGTAGCCTATGATGCATTTGCTGGTGAGCGCGGCGCACTAGTAGCCATAGATGTTAAAACTGGCGGTATTTTAAGTATTGTCAGTGCCCCCAGCTATGATCCCAATCTGTTTGTCTCTGGCATCAGTCAGAAGAACTACAACCAGCTAATTAATTCTCCTGATCGGCCCATGTTTGATCGCGCTATTCGCGGCCAATACCCCCCAGGCTCAACCATAAAACCGCTTTTTGGCTTGATCGGCCTGCACAACAACAGCATCACCATGGATTACACCATCAATGATCCAGGCTACTTTTTTATGGAGGGCATAGAACGCCCCTGGCGGGACCATAACTCCAAGCGCGGCGGCCACGGCAAGGGAGTAGATCTGGCCGAGGCTATAATTGAATCCTGTGATGTGTACTTCTACAAAATGAGCGTTAAAACCGGCATAGATATGCTGTCCAACTACAGCAAAGTATTTGGACTGGGCGATATTACCGGCATTGATTTGCCCGGCGAGCGCCCGGGTATTATGCCCTCGAGAGACTGGAAGCAGCAGGCGCGGCAAGAGGCCTGGTTTAATGGTGACACCATCAATGTCAGTATAGGCCAGGGGTTTATGCTGGCGACACCATTGCAACTGGCGGTAATGTCGGCACGCATTGCCTCGAGAGGCAAAATGATTAAACCTGTGTTAGTGCAGTCGATTAACGCTGCCCCAGTAGAAACTGAGATTACCGATATCCCAGACCTAGAGGTAGATAGCCAATACTGGGACTATGTACACAGAGCCATGCGCGATGTGGTGCACTCACCAAAGGGTACCGCCAAAGGTATTAGCAAGGGTTTGGATTATGAAATTGCTGGCAAAACTGGCACAGCGCAGGTGATCAGTATTGATGCCGAAGAAGAGTATGACAGCTCAAAAATAGAGAAAAATAAATGGGACCATGCGCTATTTGTCGCCTTTGCGCCGGTCGATGATCCGCAGATTGCTGTGGGCCTGATCGTTGAAAATGGCGAGCACGGCAGCTCGGCCGCTGCGCCCATTGCGCGACAGGTAATCGAAACCTATATGAAATCCCGGCCACCCGGAGACGGCCAGCTTATGGCTGCCGAGTCTCCCCTCCAGGGAGAGCTAAGATAGATGTATAGAGACGACTTTGTCAGACGCATACAGAGCCCCGGAGGAGATCGCCGCAGCGCTCGCTCCATGCATTTAGATATTACTCTGTTGCTGACGCTCGTGGCTCTCTGTATGGGCGGGCTGTTTGTTCTCTACAGTGCCAGCGGGCAAAACCTGTATTTTGTTAAGCGTCAGGCGGTATTTATGCTGTTTGGCTTTGTGGCCATGATTGCTGTGGCGCAGTTCCCCGTGCGCTTTTGGGAGCGCTGGGCCATTGTCTTTTACATAATTGGTCTGCTATCTCTGCTGGCTGTGATGTTTTTTGGGGTGGGCGCAAAAGGAGCCCAGCGCTGGCTGGATTTAGGAGTCACTAGGTTCCAGCCCTCGGAGTTAATGAAAGTTGCTGTACCCATGACTATTTCGGCATTTTTGGGCAAACGTTTTATACCCCCCTCATTTCAACATGTCTTTATCTCCCTGAGCCTGATACTTTTACCGGTGTTGTTGATTATGAATCAACCTGATCTGGGCACGGCCATTCTAGTATTTACCTCAGGCTTCTTTGTGCTGTTTTTAGCTGGCCTGGGCAAGCGCTATCTGCTGTCTGCATTTTTGCTGCTGATGGCTGCCATACCTTCATTCTGGATTTTTGTAATGCGCGACTATCAAAAGCAGCGCGTGCTGACGCTGCTGTCGCCAGAAGACGACAAGCTGGGGGCCGGCTGGAATATTATCCAGTCCACCACTGCTATAGGCTCAGGTGGCTTGGCCGGCAAAGGCTGGATGCAGGGCACCCAATCGCAACTAAACTTTCTACCCGAGAGTCACACAGACTTCATTATTGCAGTGCTGGCGGAAGAATTCGGTCTGATCGGCATACTCAGCCTCTGTGCGGTTTACTTTGTCTTTATAGGTCGCTGCCTGTTTATTGCCCTAAACTCACAGTCTCAGTTTGGCCGACTGGTTGCCGGCAGTCTGGGACTGACATTTTTTATCTATGTCTTCGTTAATATGAGTATGGTGTCAGGAATTTTGCCTGTAGTTGGTGTGCCACTGCCATTAATTAGCTATGGCGGCACTTCCGTGGTCGCACTATTTTTAGGATTTGGTATCCTGATGGCTATCAGCACGGAACCCAAAAGAATTAGGATGGAGCTTTGAAAAAATTAACTAGAACATTATTTATAGCCTGCATTAGTCTGTGTGCGCCACTGGCACTTGCCGACTACTCAGAGCACCCTGAAGCTGCAGCCTTTGTGGATACCATGGTGTCCAAACACAGTTTCGAGCGAGAGGAAATTGTCGGCTGGCTGTCCTACGCCAAACATCAGAGCTCAATTGTTAAAGCTATGAGTCGCCCCGCCGAGAAGGTAAAGCCCTGGTTCGAATACAGAAAGCACTTTATCTCGGATCTGCGCATAGATCGCGGGCTGCAATTCTGGCGGGAAAACCGAGAGACATTGGAGCGCGCAGAGCAGGAGTTTGGTGTAGACCCGGCAATTATCGTCAGCATTATTGGTGTTGAGACCAACTATGGCCGCAATACAGGTAGCTACAAGGTGATTGATGCGCTGACCACCCTGGCCTTTGATTACTACACCTACACTGAGAAACGGGAGTCGCGCAAAAAATTCTTTACCATCCAGTTGGAGCACCTGTTTTTACTGGCAAGGGAGCAGAATCAGGACCCCCTAGAACTAAAAGGCTCCTATGCAGGTGCCATGGGCTGGGGGCAATTTATGCCCAATAGCTACCGCAACTATGCTGTGGATTTTGATGGCGATGGCTTTGCAGATATCTGGTCTAACCCCACAGATGCTATAGGCAGTGTGGCCAACTACTTCACCAAGCACGGCTGGAAAAAAGATCAGCCCGTAGCTACCAGAGCTCATATCAGCGGCTCAGTCAGTGAAGAGGGCCTCAATAAAATGAAGCGCCCCACCCTGACCATCGCAGAACTCGAAGCCATGGGTTATAAACCCGTGGAAAAGTTTGCGGGCGACAGCACAGCTTTCCCTATGAAATTTAAGGCGAAATACGGCGAAGAGTATTGGCTTGGCCTGCATAATTTCTATGTTATTGGCCGGTATAACCCGCGCACCAAGTACGCCATGGCGGTTTACCAACTCAGTGAAATTATTCGGACAAGGCGCTGTGTCTCGACACAAACCTGCTAATTATTCAATCCCGTTTCTAGCGGTTAATCTTGTCACCTGTCTTATTCTGGCAGGCTGTGCCACTGTGCCACTGGTGCTGCCAGAACCCAAAGATGGGCCAGGTGCGCCAGTGGATACCGGCAGTATCCCAGATGCTATTCCCAAGGTGGAACCCATTACCAGAATTGGTAATAAAAGCCCCTACACCGTTTTTGGCAAAACCTATTTTGTGCTTCCCAGTAGTAAAGACTATCGCGAGCAGGGTGTGGCCTCCTGGTACGGCAAAAAATTTCACGGTCGCAAAACTTCCAACGGCGAAGTTTACGACATGTATGCTATGACGGCAGCCCATAAAACTCTGCCTATACCCACCTATGTCAGGGTTACCCACACAGGCAATAAGCGCTCGATTATTGTGCGCATCAATGACCGCGGCCCCTTTCATGGCCCCCGCATTATTGATCTGTCCTATGTGGCTGCTTTAAAACTGGGATTTGCCGACAATGGCACTGCCGATGTGCTGGTCGAAACCATAGATCTCTCTGGCAGCCTGGACAGGCCTGTGGCTGCGGCCAAACCTGAAACTGTAGCCAAAGACCAACCAGAGACAGGCCCGATAATACCGCCACTTAACCAGGGTCGCTATCTGCAGGTGGGGGCCTTTGATCAATTACAGCAGGCGCAGCTGCTGCAGAAAAAGATTCGTGGCTACACCAGCCACCCTATTCTGGTGCAACAGCGAGATCTGCTGTACAAAGTCTGGATTGGGCCCATCAGCGACCAGCTGGAGTTGCAGTTAATCAAGCAGGTACTTAAAAAATCAGTCGATATCTCTGGCTTTATGGTTGATCACTAAACAGCATCTCTGTTTCAGCCTCCATAGGACGCGCATAAGCCTGGCTGTGGTGGTAAACTACGCGGCAAATTCTATTCTGACTTTGTGGTGACACCAATATGCTTAAACAACGGATGCTGTACTCTTTAGTATTCTGTCTCTGCCTGCTCAATATCTCTGTTGCTCAGGCGCAAAAATTGATTCCCGCGCAGCCTGAGTTGGCAGCCAAAGCCTGGATATTGGTGGATGCGCAGACTGGTCGGGTGTTGGCAGAAAAAAATGCCGATGACCAGCTACCGCCTGCAAGTTTAGCCAAGATGATGACCACCTATATAGTCTCCAATGAGATTGAAGCCGGGCGTATTGAGGAACAGAGCCTGGTGCGCATCAGCGATAATGCCTGGGAGCTTGGGGGAGCAAAAACCGATGGCTCCACTATGTTTTTAAGCCCTCGCTCTGAGGTCTCTGTGCTAGACCTTATGCATGGCGTTATTATTCAGTCTGGCAACGACGCCGCTATTGCTCTGGCTGAATATATCAGCGGTGATGAAGTGTCTTTTTCAGACACTATGAATCGTCAGGCAGAGCTATTGGGTATGAACAATACCAGCTATCTGAATTCCACCGGACTGCCGGCTGAGGGCATGGTGACAACAGCCCGGGATTTATCCCTGTTAGCCAGCGCGATTATTCGCGAGCATCCTGAACACTACAGCATCTATGCAAAGAAATATTTTGAGCACAACAATATCAACCAGCCCAACCGCAACCGTCTGCTGTGGCGAGATACCAGTGTCGATGGCTTAAAGACTGGTTATACCAAGGCTGCTGGTTACTGCATGGTTGCCTCTGCTCAGCGCCGCGATATGCGTCTAATCTCTGTGCTACTGGGTGCCAATAATGATGCATCCAGAGCTAAAGAATCACAGAAATTACTCTCCTATGGTTTCCGCAACTTCGATACCAAGGTAATTTACTCCGCGGGCGACCTGATCAAAGAAAATACCAAACTGTGGTATGGGCAGCAGGAATTTTTGAACCTGACCATCGTTGATGACGTATTACTGACCTTCCCACGGGGCTCACAGAAAAAACTGGCTGCCAATATTCTGGTCGATGAGCAGATCGAAGCACCTGTTTATCAGGGCCAAGAGTTAGGGCGACTGCAGGTAACTCTGGATAGTGAAATCCTGATAGATGTGCCCCTAGTAGCCCAGACCGATATTGCAGAATCCGGTATTTTAGCCAGATTCTTTGACTGGATTATTTTGTTTTTCACTAACCTAATGTCTTGAGCGTTAAATTTTGACTGAGCAAGAAGCACCAAAGATAGAGTTTCCCTGCGACTATCCCATCAAGGTTATGGGTGAGGCCCAACCGGCGTTTCATGAACATGTACTGCAGGTTATGGATACCCATGCGCCTGGTTTTGACCGCAGAAAAGTTACCGTCCGTGACAGTAGCAAAGGTCGCTGGCAAGCTATCACCCTGGTGATCACAGCCACAGGCAAACCCCAGTTAGAAGCTATTTTTGAAGATTTAAAAACCAGTCGTTTGGTCAAGATGGTACTGTAACCATGACTGAGCCTATGCAGTCCTCACTGATTATTCGCCATCTGGGTATCTGCGAGTACAGCCATTGTTTCGCCGCCATGAAGGCTTTTAATGAGCAGCGGGATGAAACCAGTGCAGATGAGATTTGGCTTCTTGAACACCAGCCGGTTTTTACTCAGGGTCAGGCGGGCAAGGACGAATATATTCTTAATCCCGGGGATATCCCCGTGGTGCAAAGTGATCGCGGCGGCCATGTGACCTATCATGGCCCCGGTCAGATTACCGCTTATATTTTGGTGGACCTGAAACGCCTTAAAATTGGCGTGCGCGATCTGGTCAGCCTTATAGAACAGGCGCTGGTGGATACGCTTGCACACTGGAATATCAGTGCTAGCCCGCGCCGAGAAGCACCTGGCGTCTATATAGATAGCGGCGAAAAAATAGCCTCTCTGGGACTGCGTATTCGCAAGGGGCGCAGTTACCACGGTCTCAACTTTAATGTGGCCATGGATATGACTCCCTGGAGCTATATCAACCCCTGCGGACTGGGCGTTGCCATGACTCAGCTGCAGGACCTGGTGGAAAAGCCACCCGGCATGGCGGAGGTCACCGAACAATTAGCCCAATGTCTCACCACCAGGCTCGGCTATAATAAATATTGTATTGGCAGTGGCGACACTGTAATAACAGATCTAGCTGAAAGAGAAGATTATGAGCACTGAATCCGTTACACCACCGAAGCGAACCCGCAGGCTGCAGCAGGGCGAAAAACTGCGCAGTGCCGACAAGGTAGAACGTATTCCGGTCAAGGTAATTCCCACCCAGACTATTCAGCGCAAGCCAGAGTGGATGCGTATCCGTCTATCAGCTTCGCCCAAGGTGCAGCAGATCAAAAATATTCTCCGCGAGCACAAGATGGCCACTGTCTGTGAAGAGGCCGCCTGCCCTAATCTTCACGAGTGCTTTAGCCATGGCACGGCTACTTTTATGATTATGGGCGAGATATGCACCAGACGCTGCCCGTTCTGCGATGTAGGCCATGGCAAACCCAACCCACTGGATGTGGACGAGCCCAGCAATCTGGCCCGAGCTATTCAGCAAATGGGACTCAGCTATGTGGTAATTACCTCGGTTGATAGGGACGATCTGCGCGACGGCGGTGCCCAGCATTTCGCCGACTGCATTCGCGAGGCCCGCCTACTGTCACCGGACCTTAGAGTCGAGGTACTGGTACCTGATTTTCGCGGTCGCATGGCGCCTGCACTGGAGATTCTGACAACCACTGCTCCGGATGTATTCAATCACAATATGGAAACTGTCCCCAGACTCTACCGCGAGGCTAGGCCCGGAGCCAACTATCAGTGGTCGCTAAAGCTGCTCAAAGAGTACAAAGCACTGAACCCTAATGTTCCAACCAAATCAGGCTTGATGGTGGGTCTGGGTGAGACCAAGGACGAGCTGCTGCGCACCCTGGATGATTTACGCGAACATGATGTAGATATGCTGACCGTGGGCCAGTACCTGCAGCCCTCCACCAATCACCTGCCAGTGGAGCGTTTTGTACACCCGGACGAATTTGCCGAGTACACAGCCTATGCAGAGAGCATAGGTTTTACCCAGGCCGCCTGCGGGCCACTGGTGCGCTCTAGTTATCATGCGGATAAGCAGGCTCGAGGTGAGGATATTACTTAAAAGCCTGCGGCTAGATACTGCGGCATTACTTATTCCTTGGTCCACACCTCACGCAGCGGTTCGCCAAAATCATCGTAGATTATTTTTTTCTTTGGCCGCTTGCTGGGTTTCTTAGTGGGTTCAGGCCTCTTGCTCTTTTTGCGATTATCCAAAGCACTCACGGCTTCATTGACATAGGTTCTGGTCTGACGAGGCTGAGCAGTGACAAAAACTGACCTGGCCCTAGGCCTGTCTGCCGGCTCGCCAGTTTCACCCGCATTGTGTTTTTTTATTTCACCACCACGGGACAGAAACTCCTCCGTTTTCCGGCGAAGCTCTCTGCGTAAGGAGTGTTTAGAAATAGTCATCTCAGTAATTTTTTAATCTCAGTGCTAACAGATTAGTCTATCAAAGCCATATGGATAAGCAAATACAGCTCATTTTGCTGTCAGGGAAACAGCTCCAGCTGCATAGCGCGCTGCTGCTCTCTGGTGTCTACAAAGCGCACACCTATGCCCAACAGTCGCACTGGGCGCCCCCCTCTCTCCCAGGCTTGATCACAGAGCTGAGCAAAACTATCGGCTGGCAGGCCTGGGACCACTTGCCGTTCTACCGTGGTGGTGGTGAAATCGTTAAATTTCATTTTAATAAATTGCTTGGTTACCAGATAGTCAGTATCTATACGGCGCAAACGGCTGCGCAACTCAACCAATAGGTCAGCTAGCTTGCCTTTACAGGCGGCTATATCCTGCAAGTCGTCAGAGTAGGTGTGTTCTACGCTCAATGACTTGCGGCGGCTATCGGCATTGACCTCGCGCTCATCGCGCCCAAAGCTCAGATCGTGGAGCCGCTTGCCAAAGACACCAAATTTATCAACCAGCTCTATCAGTGTGCGCTGCTGCAGATCGCCACAGTTGACTATACCCAGACGCCGCAGCTTTTCATTGGTGACCTTGCCGACGCCGAAAATACGCTTGACCTCAAGTTTCTCCACAAAGCTCTCGACATTATCTGGAGTAATCACAAACTGACCATCTGGTTTATTCAGATCACTGGCAACCTTGGCCAAAAACTTGTTCGGTGCTATGCCAGCTGACGCGGTAACGCCCACCTCCTTAGAGATCACCTGGCGAATTTCCTTAGCAATTAACGTAGCGCTACCCTGACACTCGGTGCAATCGGTAACATCCAGATAGGCTTCATCTAGAGATAGGGGTTCCACCTTATCGGTGTAGCGATAGAAAATTTGGCGAATTTGCTGAGCAGCCTCGCGGTACTTGGCCATGGTGCCAGGTATCACCACAAGATCAGGGCACAGCTTTAGTGCTTGCCCAGTGGGCATAGCTGAGCGCACACCAAACTCTCGCGCCTTGTAGTTGCAGGTAGCTATAACACCGCGGCGATCAGATTTTCCACCTATGGCAATGGGCAGATCAGCCAGCCTAGGGTCATCGCGCATTTCCACTGCGGCATAGAAGCAATCACAGTCGCAGTGGATAATCTTTCTCAAGGCCGTGCCTCTTGCCAGCCCGCTGCTCTAGCGCCGGACTCTCCTAATCTCTGGCTGAGCTGATCAAGCCTCTTCATCTGCAAACTGATGGTCTGCGACTCTAAAACCAAAGCGCTTGGAAATAATGCCGGGGAGCAATAGCATGGCGGGCGTCAACAACAGGGTGAGCACAGTGGAAACCACCAGGCCATTGACAATAGCACTGGCCAGCGGCTGCCACCAGGAGGCAACCATGCCACCTAGTGTGTAGCTGCGATTAACCAGATCAATACTCAGACCATTAGCCAGGGGTAACAGACCGACAATGGTGGTGACACTGGTCAGCATTACCGGCCTAAAGCGCGATCTCGCAGCATTGTAAACCGCCTCTGCAGCAGACAGCTGGCTATTGCTGCGCCGCAAATAATTATAGGTATCGATCAAAACAATATTGTTGTTCACCACAATACCGGCCAGCGCCACAATACCCACGCCGGTCAAAATAGTGCTAAAGGTCGCCTGTGCTATAAGCAGTCCGAGCAGCACTCCGGCTGTAGACATAACCACCGAGAACAGAATAAGTGCCGCCTGGTAGAAGCTATTAAATTGCATCACCAGCATAATCAGCATCACCGACATCGCCAGGGTAAAGGCTGTGGACAGAAACTCTGCCGCCTTAGCCTGCTCTTCATTGGCTCCACGGAAAGCAATATTGACCGATGAATCAAATTTCTGGGTTGCCAGCCATTCAGCAATCTGGCGAGTTTGATCATCTGGTAGATAACCAGCTTCAGAGTTAGCCAAAACAAATACTGTTTCTGCCATATCGATCCGCTGAATCGCATCGACTCTAGGCTTGGCGACACGCTGGCTGAAACTGCCTATTGGCACTGCACCGCTGGGCGTATTAACGCGCAAACTGTCAATGGAAGCCAGCTGTCTATCCTGCTCTGGGTAGCGCAGGCGAATTTCAATTTCATCATCTGCATCATCGGGACGGAATTCACCAATCATCACTCCACCAGTGATCATCTGAACCATATTGCCCACGTCAGCTACATTGACTCCCAGCATAGCTGCGCGGGAACGATCCACATCGATCTCCCACTGGATGCCAGCCAGAGGCAAGGTGTCCTGCAAATCTCGGACTCCCTCAACATTATCGGCAATCCACTGTCGAATCTGACCAGCTACCCTATACATGGCCTGACGGTCAGAGGAAGAGAGCTGAATCTGAATATCTTTGCCTACAGGGGGCCCAGTTTCCATTTCCATGGCACCCACATAGACGCCTGGCAGGGATTTGGTACGCTGACGAATTTCCTCAAAAATCTCGGCACTGCCCCGAGTGCGTTCTTCGCGAGGATAAAGTTCGACCAAAAATGAACTGATTTCATCGCGACTTACATCAGAGCCAAACAGCACCATGCTGCCGCCCTTGGCATAGCCATAGAGCTGATCGACGCCATCCACGTCGGCGACAATATCCTGCACCTGAAAGGTAATTTTTCTCTGCTCTTCTATGGACAGATTGCCCTGTGCCCGCACACTGGCCATGCCATACTGGCTCTCAATCGGAGCAAAAAACTCCTGGCCTGCATTAAATTTTCCATAGAGATTAAAGATACCCACTAGCAGCATCAGAGCGATAATAGCGGATATAGCTGGAGCGCGAATAACTGGCCGCAAAATACTCAGATAGGCATTTTCAAGTGGCTGGAAAAAAGTCGTGGCTGACTCCTCTGAGCGGTGATCCTCGGGGAGCTGTTTGCGCTGCCCACGCCTGCGCGCCAGAACAATACCTAGGGTAGGCGCAAAAATCAGTGCGTAGGTAAGTGACCAGGCCAGTACCGCAAACACGGTAATCGGCAGGTAGGACATAAAGTCACCAGACACTCCCGGCCAAAACAATAGCGGCAAAAAGGCTGCCAATGTGGTTCCTGTGGAGGCAATTACTGGTATCGCCATACGCCTGACCGCAGCAATATAGGCCTCGCGGGTGGGCAGCCCAGCAGCAGCCTGAGTGTTGGCAAACTCCACCACCACAATGGCGCCATCAATCAACATGCCCAGCGACAGTAGCAGCCCAAACATAACCATAAAGTTAAAGCTGTAACCCAGCATATTAATAAAAATAAGCGAACCCAAAAGACAGAAGGGTATGCCGAAGCCAACCAACAGCCCAGATTTCACTCCCAGTGTAGCCACCACTAGCATCAGCACCAGACACATGGCGGTAATAATATTTCCCTGCAACTCCTCTACCATCTGGTTGGTGAATACCGAGGAATCAAACACATAGCCTATATCCATATCAGCACTGAATTTGTCTCGAGACTCGCCTATCACAGCGCGAGAGGCTTCTACGGTTTTGATCAGATTGGCGTTGAGACGCTTGCGCACCTCAATGGCAATAGCCTTTTTACCATTGATAAAACTGTAACCTGTAGCATCTTTAAAGGTACGTTTTATCGAAGCTACATCGCCCAGGGTAATAGAACCCTCTGCACTGTGACGCACAGGCAGGGCTCGAATATCCTCAGCGGTTTCAATTAATGCCGGGACCTTGATGCCAAAACGACCCTGGGCCGCGTCCATCTCTCCAGCGGGAATCAACAGATTATTGACTGTGACCGCGCGAATCAGCTCGTCTACGCGCAAGCCGTACTGCTCCAGTCGAGCCGGGTCCACCACAACATCTACCACCTCATCTCTGTGGCCGGATACATCTGCCTCGAGCACGTCGGGAAGCATTTCCAGTTCCCGCTGATAGTATTTAGCTGCCGCATAGAGCTCTCGCTCAGCCACATTGTCCCCGGAGAAGGTGATAACAATAGTGGGTTCTGGGCTCGGGCTCAGCTCATTAACTATGGGTTCTTTGGTGTCCTGGGGGAATTCCGCCTTGGCGCGATCCACGGCTTCACGCACCTCGGCCACTATCTCTTTGATATTGTCCGCCACCTCAAACTCAGCGGTTACAACAACCATACTCTCCTGGGCTGTCGCCTGGACTTCTTCCAGACCATCCAGAGTTTTCAATTCTTTTTCTATTGGGCGGATCAGCAGGCGAGCCCCATCTTCAGGGGAAATGCCATCATGCCGCACCATAATCATCACTACAGGGAGAGTGACATTGGGGTTCATCTCCACCGGCATGGACAGTCTTGACCCAGCACCCGCAAACAGGATCAGCAACATAATAGACAGTGTTGCTCTGGAGTGATCTACGACAAAACCAAGAAATTTCATAAGCGATTAGGGCCCGGATGGCAACGTTGGGTTAATTTAAAGGACTGACCTGATAGGAAGGATTGACCAGCTCACCTTCAATAATGTAGTTCTGACCCACTACCACCAGAATCACCTCAGCGTCCAGCCCGGTCACCCAAATACCAGTCGGGGCCTCACCTACAGCTGTAACCCTCACCGATTCAACCAGACTTTCCTGGCTCAGTATCCGTACCGCTGTCTCGCCTTCATCATCCAGCAGTACACTGCTGGCGGGAATCAGATGGGCCGGTATGGCCTGAGCTAATATATTTAATCGTGCGGAGATGCCCGCTCTGACTGCCTGATTTGGATTGGGCATGGTGGCTTCCACTCTATAGCCCTTGGTTGCCCGATCCGCCTGATAGGCCAGATATGAGATCACGGCTCCCTGATAGTCTTGCCCTGCAATATTGACCAGGGCACTGTCACCCAGCGTCAGACGGCCTATCTCAGTTTCAGCTACCAGGGCCTCAACTTTCAGGGGACTCAGTTCAACCACCCGGGCACAGAGCTGGCCGGGCATTATAAGGTCGCCTATCTCAACGGGCCTTGACTCAACAATGCCATCAAATGGAGCCTTTATCTGCAGGTGCTGAACGTCGAGACGGGCGCGTTCCAAGTTAGTCCTTGCGGTAGCCTGAGTGGCTTTAGCTTGGGAGATAGCCAATTCAGACTGATAGCCTGCACTTTTTAACCTGAGTGCGCCGCGATAGGCTATATTTGCATTCTCCAGAGAGGCCTCGGCCTGAGCCAGGCGCAGATGGCGGTCCTCTGCATCAATCTGACAGATTCCCTGTCCGGCGGTGACATAACTGCCCTCTTCGGCCAATGTGGCGGAAATCTTACCAGAGACCTGAGCTAGCACCTGAACATCTCTATTGGCCTTGGTTTTGGCGCGCAGAGAAATAATGGGCCTGAACACCTGCTCAACAGAGTTTACCACCTGCACCTTGGTCAATGTGCTCGCCACCTCCGAGGACAAAGTCCCCGATGGCTCAGTAGTGCGCAGCAGACCGCTAAAAAACCATACTAATAGGGCCAGAGCGAAGATAAGCGCAAGACGGAGATTATTGTTCACAGCTAGCTGCCTTTGGTAAGTAGTTAAAGTTTTTCAGCCTGTTTTACGGGTCGGCTAGTCTAGTAGTTTACTTGGTTTTGAGCCCTTCTGTTACGAAAAATGCGGATGTCTGGTATTGCTGAACCAAGATATTTTGGCATTTATAACGCCAATCGAATGGGGTTTCTCACTCTAAGCAATTAACAAATCTATACTGTAAATGTGATGGTGCGCACAAAGGGCGCAATCGACTGGGTATAGAGTCGATATTTTTTTCAATCGGCGCTTGCACAGAGGTTAAGCCAGCCCAAAATAGCTTGCGAAAGTTAGGAAAAGGACTGTTTCAGCAACTCTTTTACCCCTCGACCTGAGTGCTGGAATATTTAGTAACCAGGAAAGGAACTATCCTAATGAACATTTATAGTCATGCTCAATTGAATCGGTCTACTGGAGCAGTTGGTCTCAGACAGCTTTTCGGCACTATAGCTGGGTTGATGTTGTCTTTGCTATTAATCTTCTCCAGTGGCGCACAGGCTGAGCTAAAACTTAACGGCAGTGCTATTTACCAGGATCTTGGCAAGCAGCAGTTTGTAGCTGCACTTTTTGTTGATGATCTGAGTAACAATGCCAATAGCATCCAACTGCAACAGAGCCCCAAGCGCATGGAGGTTAGGATTATCAATGACTACTCCAAGCGCCGCTGGCTCAATCTGTGGATGCAGAGTATCTCTATCAACAATGACCGCGAGAGCTTTTCGGGCTCGGCACAGGAGGTCATTGATATTATGCGCGCTCCCAAGTCTGCACCAAAAAGAGGCGATGTGATCGAGTACCTATTCGACCCCGAGCTGGGCACCTCGGTGCGCTTTAATGGCACAGAACTGATCGCCAATTACCCTCCGGAAGTCTTTAATATTCTATTGCGCACCTGGATTGGCCCCATACCCCCTTCAACCGCGTTTAAGGCCCAGCTTTTAGGTGACAGCATAGATATGGATGCTGATGAGCTACTCAATGATATTCAGCCCCAGAGCAGCAGAATAGCACTGGCAGCTTCATGGATGGCACCTGCTCCAGAGGTTGCTTCTTCGCAGCCTGAAGCTGAGTTAGCCCCAGAGTTAGCCCTAGAGGTGCCCAAAGAGAACCCAGAGGCAGAAGCTGAGATGGCAGCAGCTGAGACCACAGAGACTGACGCCGCCAACCAGCTAGAGACTGAGAAAACAGACTTGGCAAGCAGCGTACAGGCAACAGCCCAGGCAAAAGCCGAGCCACTAACCGACAGCCCAGGGGCAGAACAGGAAGAGGAGATTGCAGACTTTAATCTGTCAGAAGCCCTGGCCCAGCGAGACTACACCCCACTGGTGGTGGCACAGATTTACAAGGCTATCAGGTACCCCAATCGCGCCGCAGATAAGAATCAGCAAGGCACTGTGCGTATTGGAGTCACTATTAATCGCTCAGGCAAATTGGTCAGCGCCATAACTACCCAGGAATCCAAATATCGACTGCTCAATCAGGCTGCACTGAAGGCTGTCAAGAAAGCCGCGCCATTTCCAGAGTTACCAGAAGAAATGAAGGCTGATAGCTTTGAGGTAAATTTGCCGATCACCTTTAGATTGCAGTAACAGTCTACAACCTGCTGCCAATAGACAGAGGATAGCGGATTTTAGTCATTCAGACTGGTCAAGTTTTGATCAACTGGCTATAATCCGCCACCTCCAACAGCCACGCAATCTAATGGAATCTTTGAAATGAGCTACAACGACATACCGGCCGGTAAAGACCTGCCAAACGATATCAATGTTATTATTGAAATTCCCGCCAATCACGACCCGATCAAATATGAGGTAGACAAAGACAGCGATGCTATATTTGTAGATCGTTTTGTGGCCACGCCTATGTTTTACCCAGCCAACTACGGCTATGTGCCCCAGACTCTGTCTGAAGATGGCGATCCTCTGGATGTGCTGGTAGTTACCCCTTACCCAGTCATGCCCGGCGCAGTGATTCGCAGCCGTGTAGTGGGCGTTCTCAATATGAGCGACGAATCTGGTGTTGACGCTAAACTGCTGGCCGTCCCCCACAGCAAGCTGACTAAAATCTATGACCATGTTCAGGAAGCCACTGATCTTCCAGAACTGCTGATTGCTCAGATCGGTCACTACTTTGAGAACTACAAAGCGCTAGAGCCCGGCAAATGGGTAAAAGTGGAAGGCTGGGACAATGCAGATGCAGCCCGTGCCGAAGTTATGGCCTCCAGAGAGCGCTATCTGGCTGAATAATTCAGATCTTGCGAGATAATATAAAAAACCCAGCATTGGCTGGGTTTTTTATTGTTCCCTATATGCTCCTCAATAGCTCGAAAGCTCGAAAGTTCGAAAGTTCGAAAGTTCGAAAGCTCCGAGAGCCTGTTAGCTGTCCTGGAGATCCGCAAATAATAGATTGCTGTTCAGACCATGCTTGCGCAGCACATCCCCCAGTCGACGCAGAGCATCCACCTGGATTTGCCGCACACGCTCGCGGGTGAGACCAATCTCGCGTCCCACCTGCTCCAGAGTCTCCTCCTGGTGGTTTTGCAGGCCAAAGCGCCTGATCAATACCTCGCGCTGTTTCTCCGGTAGCTGCTCCAGCCATTCATTGAGAGCAGTGGTTAGGTTCTCGCCCTCAATTTGATTTTCCGGGCTAAACCCATGGTCGTCGGCAATGGTCTCAACCAGAGTTTTCTCTTTGTCTGCCACAGGCACATCTATTGATGAGATACGCTCGCTCAAACTAAGAATTTTAAGCACATCGGCCACTGGTTTACCCACTTCCTCGGCAATTTCCTCCGGCGTCGGCACATGATCGAGGCGCTGGGCCAGTGTCCTTGAGGCGCGCAGATAGACATTGAGCTCTTTGACCACATGAACTGGCAGGCGAATGGTTCTAGTTTGATTCATAAGTGCCCGCTCAATGGTCTGACGGATCCACCAGGTGGCGTAGGTCGAAAAGCGATAACCCAGTTCCGGGTCAAATTTTTCCACCGCCCTCATTAGCCCTAGATTGCCCTCCTCGATAAGATCGAGAAGCTCAAGGCCCCGATTGACATAGCGTCGAGAGATTTTCACCACCAGTCGCAAATTGCTCTCAATCATTCTGTGTCGCGAAGCTTCACAGCCTTTTTGAAACTTGCGGGCGTAGTAAACCTCTTCGTCGGCCGTCAGCAACGGCGCAAAGCCAATTTCTTTTAAATAAAGACTTGTTGCATCAATGACTTGATGACTTATCTCAGGTGTGTCTTCCTTGTTATCAGTAGCTTGAGCTGACTGATCTAAAATAAACGCTTCATCCATCACGTTCGCATCCCTTTTGCACGATCTTCCAAATATTTAGCAGCTAATCCCGCCGCTAACCCAGAACCTTAGTTCACAAACTTATCTCTCTCCCCCAATTTCAATCTTCAGTTTTTATTTTTTACTGTTAATTTTTATCTGGATTTACTCCTATTGAGCTTCCGACTAATTCAGTTTTACTCTATATAGCTAGATGGATTTACCGGGTACCCATCTTTTCTAATTTCAAAGTATAACGTTTCCTTAGACCCCAATTTTGAGATTGTTTCCGTACTTTTTACAGATTGTCCCTCTTTTACCAATATTTTGTCATTGTGCGCATAGGCGCTAAGAAGGATTTCACTGTGCTTAATGATAACCAGCTTACCATATCCACGCAAACCGTCACCTGCATAGACCACAGTTCCAGGCGCTGCAGGGCGGACATCTGGGCCCGTATTAGACTTAATGCTCAGGCCTTTGCGCAGATCTTTGGGGCTGTACCCCTCAACAACACTGCCTTTAACCGGCCACTGCCAAACCAGATTTTTGCTGAAAACCATGGGCTTGGACGCCGATGTTGGCTCCGCAGCGGGCCTAGAACTGCTGACCCTGCTCGGAGTCGACGAACTAGCAGGCCGCGAATTTAATTTTACACCTTTGGTATTGAGCGATAGAACCTGACCTTTGCGAATTCTATAGGGCTGACTGATACCATTTGCCCTGGCTAATAGGCGAACATCTTTATCATAGCGCCAGGCAATTGAATACAGAGTATCGCCGGTAGTCACCTGATGCTTAGAAATACGAGTGCTTGGAGGTTGTTCGCGGCTGACTATAGGTGCTGAATAGTTAGAACAGCCCGCAACTAGCAAGGCGAATATCAGCAGTAGAATTTGAGTCGGTCGCATTAAATTAGTCTCCCCCTGGAGCCTGTTGCCTATATTTGACGCCAATATACTCCAGCCCTAAAACCAGAACCAGCCCCAAACTCAAGGCAATAACACAGAGAAGCGTTAAGGGGTCCTGACCCACAGCGCGACTAAACTCCCCGGGCAGTAGGTTTTCTGATGCCAACACAATAACCTTGCCTGACTGACTAATTACTGACTCAGTGACCAGTTTCCAGGGCCAGATAACATTGAGGCTACCCACTAAAAATCCACACATGGTAGCTATCACCATGGTATGGAAGCGGCTTAATAGCCAGGTTAAAAAGCGGCTGAACAGCATTAGCCCCAGCACTCCGCCAGAGGCGAATACCAGCAGTATATCCAGCTGGAAATTTGCGATCGCAGTTATAAATACAGGGTATAAACCCAGCAGCACAAGAATAAAAGAACCTGATATACCGGGCAAAATCATGGCGCAGAGAGCAATGCTACCGGCAAAAAACATGGTGATATGGTTGCCCTCGAGAGCTACTGCAGGCGCGATAGAGATGCCATAGGCAATAACCACCCCCAGCGCAAACATCAGCTGGTCTATTTTGCGTCTGGGCGGGTTCTGGCGCAGCAGGTAAATCACCGAGCCTATAATCAGGCCCGTAAAAAAAGACCAGAGCGGCAGTGGATGCTCCGCCAACAGAAACTGCATCACCCTAGCCAAAGAAAACAGGCTGGTCAGAATACCGGCGATAAGAACCGCGAGAAAACTACCGTTAATATGGACCCAGGCGGCAGCAACACCCTCAGATCTCAGTAATTTTAAAGCCTGAAGATTAACCGAGGTGATACTTCTGAGTAGTTCGGCGTAAATACCGCTGACAAAGGCGATTGTGCCTCCGGATACACCTGGCACTACATCGGCGGCGCCCATGGCTAGACCTTTTAAAAACAGCAGTGCCTGCTGTGCAAAATTTCTCATGCTAATACCCTGAACCCTTCCATAAAACCAACCAGCCTCAGTGAAAAACTAGCGAGAGAGCCCGCCCAATAGCGGTACAAATTTAACCTGCTCGACAATCTCTTCATCAAATTCAGAGGAATCCCCCAGTCGGCGGAGTACACGAAGATCCTGAGAGACACCATTGCCCACCGGAATCACCAGAATACCCTCTGGAGCCATCTGGTGAAGCAGCTCCTCGGGCACGGTCTGCGGGGCCGCCGTTGTAATAATACCATCGTAGGGCGCATGCCTGTCCCAGCCGAAGCTGCCATCGGACAACTCTGCCTTGATATTGCTCAGGCCCAGCTTGCGAAAACGCTCTTTAGCCTTTTTAAGCAATGGTTCAATACGCTCGACCGTACATACCTCAGTGACTAATTGCGACAGAATAGTGGTCTGATACCCAGAGCCTGTGCCTATTTCCAACACCTTTTTAAGGGGGCCACCACTGAGTAGAATCTCAGTCATGCGCGCTACTATATAGGGCTGGGAGAGAGTTTGGGAGAAGCCTATGGGCAGTGCGGTGTCCTCGTAGGCGCGGTGAGATAGAGCCTCATCGAGGAAAATATGACGCGGGGTCATGCGAATAACATCCAGCACTGGTTGACTACTGATGCCCTGATCCACAAGACGCTGAATCAGCCTCTCTCTGGTTCGCTGGGAGGTCATGCCAATACCAGCCAGTTCGATCGAGTTCACCCAATGCTCCTGTGTTGAGTTCTGCCTGTAAAGACCGAGAAATTAAGCGCCCTGGAGTGGCCTGTAGCCACTGCATCAAGACTGCCATAATATATCACAGGGCGTTAAATTCGGGGCGGAATAATTCAGCTATTTCTCTGAGTAATGCAGTGGCATAGGCGCCGGCAGGCAGGCTGAAGGAAAGCTGCAACTGGCCCTGCTGCAGCCATGTCCAGTGTAAGTTTTCCGGCCTGAGTATCAGATTGCGGCGCTCCTGTTTTAAACCCGCGTGCTCAAGGGCATAGCACCAGCTCTGCCAGTCGGCTAAAACAGCTGTTTCAATCTCAACAACCGCAGCACTGGTGTTTGAGCGCCCACGGCCCCAGAGAGCAGCAGTCTCGTCCCCCTCAATAGAGGCAGACAGGTTGTTTATTTCGATTCGCCGCTCCACTAAAAGGTTAAACAGCCATGATCTGGCTGCGGACAGATAGATACCGGTTCCACGCCTATTACCTTTGAGTCGATCCGCCTCTATTAGTCTCTGTGCCTCATGCAGATTATTACCGCTGTGACCAAAACGCTGTTCTGCAAAGTAATTGGGCACACCCAGTTGCTGGATAAGGCTAAGCCGCTCCTCCAGTAAGTCGGGGGAGGGGCTAAAGTCGCGCAGCACAATATTAAACTGATTGCCCGAATGCATACCCCGGCGCAGTTTCTTGTGGTACCTATGGGCTGAAATAATCTCAAAATCACTATGGGCCAACTCTGAGAGCTGCAGTTCGCGACCGGGCAGATGCAGGCTAAACCATTGGGTGGTGACCGCAAACCGATCTTTGAGCCCACAGAAACCAATATCACTGCGCTTAAGACCAGCAAGCTGGGCTAAAAGCCCCGCCACCCATTGGCTATTCTGATCACGTTTGCGAACATGCAGTAGTAGATGCTCGCCCTGGCCACTGGGCTGCCAGCCTGATATTTCATCAACCTGAAAGTCTTCTGGGCAGCTGCGAAATAATGCAGACCCCAGGGGCGCACCGTGCAGACGCGGCATTTGATGGAAGTCGAAATGGTCTGATTTAATGGACCTAGGCTCCCTGAGCAGAGGCGACAGGCTGCAACAGAACCACCGCATGACAGGCGATACCCTCTTCGCGGCCGGTAAAACCCAATTTTTCTGTGGTGGTGGCTTTTATATTTATATGGTCGACTGCACAGCTGAGATCAGCGGCCAAATTGAGGCGCATATTATGCAGATGGGGTGCCATTTTTGGGCTCTGGGCAACAATGGTTATATCTGCATTAGCCAGTGCATAGCCCTTTGCAGTCATCATAGCCACAACAGTGGCCAGCAAATCGCGACTGTTGCTATTTTTGTAGACCGGGTCGGTGTCGGGAAAGTGCTGACCAATATCACCCAGGGCAAGGGCACCCAGCAGGCCATCAATCAGGGCGTGAATAAGTACATCCCCATCGGAATGAGCAATAAAAGCCCGCTGATAGGGAATACTGACTCCCCCCAGTATAAGAGCACTGCCCTCGCCAAAAGCGTGGACATCGTAACCATGACCTATGCGCATTGATTATTCTCCGCTATCAGTCTGTGACAATAAATCATGCCTCGGCCTCCTGATTTTTCATGATGGCTTCCGCAATCGCCAAATCTTCTCGCCTGGTGATTTTAATATTGTCCTGACGACCCTCGACAACCTGGGCAGAGAAACCTGCAAATTCGATGGCAGAGGCTTCGTCAGTAGGTAATTTTTGTTGATCGAGCATAGCCTGTATAGAGGACTTTAGCAGCCCAAAACGGAACATCTGAGGCGTCTGGGCCGCCCTGTACTCGGCTCGATTCACTGTGCTGAGAATGCGCCTATCTGCAGCCACAATTTTTAAGGTGTCATTAATTGGTGCCGCCAGAATACCGCCCACACTGTGGCCGTCCAACTCGGAGATCAGTCTGGCTATATTGGCTGGAGTAACACAGGGCCGCGCCATATCATGCACCAGCACCCAATCATTATCTGCAGCAGTTTCCTGCAGTGCCACCAGGCCATTCATCACCGAATCAGCGCGCTGTTTGCCTCCAGCAACCAGTCGCACTCGGGGGTTAGCTGCGGCTGGCACCTTAGACCAGTAGCCAGAGCCCACTTCGCAGGGAGCCACAATGGTTTCAATAATAGACAGACTGAGCAGTCGGCTCAGCGTATGCTGGGCTACCAGCGCACCATTGAGCTGATGGAACTGTTTGGGAATATCAGCGGCAAACCTCTGCCCCACGCCAGCCGCAGGCACAATAGCCCAGTATTTAGCTGCTCTTTCGGTCATTGGGCATCAGCCTCTGAAATGGCGTCGGACTGACTGCCCAGCACCTTGTCGTCCCTGTCGATCACCAGATAGAAAATCTCACCCTGCTTGATCATGCCGAGATCTTTGCGCGCTTTCTCTTCGATCGAGTCGAGATTATTCTTTAAGCTTTCAACTTCCTGGGCAATAAGATCATTGCGCTGCTTAAGCTGGCGATTTTTTTCGGTCTGGAGCTCAAGCTGCCGTCCCAGTTCCGCTCTGTGGGCGAGACTGCCCTCGCCGACCCACAGACGACTCTGCAGGCCTATCAAGAGTACAACCAGTAATATCAGCAACCATCGCATACTGTTATTCTATTCTCTTTGGCGAAGTTTTTGCCAATCAGGCAGACAGTTTAGGCCTTAAATTCGGCTCGGCCTCTATAGGGTGCAACTGTATTGCCCAGTTCAGCCTCAATGCGCAGCAAGCGATTGTATTTAGCAACACGATCAGAGCGACATAGGGAGCCAGTTTTAATCTGCCCCGCTGCAGTTGCCACAGCCAGATCGGCAATGGTTGTATCTTCGGTTTCGCCAGAGCGATGAGATATGACCACAGTGTAGCCGGCATCTTTGGCCATATTGATGGCGTCCAGAGTTTCTGACAATGTACCAATCTGGTTAAATTTGATCAGGATTGAGTTGCCCACACCCATTTCAATACCTCGGCTGAGAATGCTGGTATTGGTAACAAACAGATCATCACCCACCAGCTGGCAGCGGTGGCCCAGCTTTTCAGTCTGGTATTTCCAGCCATCCCAATCCGACTCATCGAGACCATCTTCGATGGAAATAATCGGATACTGATCACAGAGCTCAGCCAAAAAGTCACTGAAGCCCTCTGAGCTGTATACCTTGCCTTCACCTGACAGATCGTACTGCCCATCTTTGTAGAACTCAGAGGCCGCACAGTCCAGCGCCAGAGTCACATCCTCACCCAGTTTATAACCGGCCGCTTCTGTGGCCTCTTGAATAACCGCCAGCGCCTCAGCGTTGGATGTCAGATTAGGTGCAAAGCCGCCCTCATCGCCCACTGCGGTATTCAGGCCTTTGTTGCCAAGGACCTTTTTCAAGGCATGAAAAATCTCAGCACCCACTTGCAGCGCCTGTGAAAAACTTTTCGCCCCCACCGGCTGCACCATAAACTCCTGGATATCAACATTGTTATCTGCGTGCTCACCACCGTTAATAATATTCATCATGGGTACAGGCATGCTGTACTGACCGGCGGTACCATTGAGTTCCGCTATATGCGCGTAGAGAGCCAAGCCTCTGTCCTGAGCAGCAGCTTTGGCAGCAGCCAGAGAGACCGCCAAAATCGCATTGGCGCCCAGTACGGCTTTGTTTTCTGTGCCATCTGCATCAATCATGGCCTGGTCAAGCCCGCGCTGATCAGCCGCATTAGTACCTACCAGCAGAGCCTTAATAGTGCTGTTAATGTTATCTACAGCCTTGAGAACACCTTTGCCCAGATAGCGGCTCTTGTCGCCATCTCGCAGTTCGAGCGCCTCTCTTGATCCGGTTGAGGCACCAGAGGGAGCACAGGCTGTGCCTACAATGCCATTATCTAAAATAACATCGGCCTGTACTGTGGGGTTGCCTCTTGAATCAAGAACTTCAAAAGCTCGAATATCTGCAATATTACTCATGGTTTAGGTGCTCCCTTAAAGGTGTTTGCGAACTGAGTTCGGATTGGAAAAGAATATTCTGTTGCGCGCGCCGGCTAATTACGAAATATCTAAGTCCGGCTGCGATTTAATCAAATCATCAAATGCTTTCATCTGCGCCAGGAAAGGCTCTAAACGATCCAGCGGCAGAGCGCTTGGGCCATCACACCTAGCCTGGTCTGGGTTTGGATGGGCCTCCAGGAACAAGCCGGCGATACCCACCGCAATACCGGCGCGGCCCAATTCGGCAACCTGGTGACGGCGGCCACCTGAGGCCGACCCCATGGGATCACGACACTGCAGCGCATGGGTGACATCAAAAATAAGTGGCAGGCCACCGCTGACATCTTTCATGGTTCTAAAGCCAAGCATATCCACAACCAAATTGTCGTAGCCCATGCAGGCGCCGCGCTCGCAGAGCATTATTTTGTCATTGCCACATTCGCGGAATTTATCAACTATGTTGCCCATCTGTCCGGGGCTGAGAAACTGGGGTTTTTTAACATTGATTACTGCGCCAGTCCTGGCCATAGCTTCAACCAGGTCCGTCTGGCGCGCCAGAAAGGCCGGTAGCTGAATTACATCGCAGACTTCAGCCACTGGGGCTGCCTGGTCAATTTCATGTACATCGGTAATCACAGGTACATTGAAGGTACTTTTAATTTCTTGAAATATTTTTAGCCCTTCATCTACACCAGGCCCCCTAAAAGAATGAATCGACGACCGGTTGGCCTTGTCAAAGGAGGCTTTAAATATATAGGGAATACCCAGCTTTTCAGTGACCTGCACATAGGCCTCAGCAATCTGCATGGCCATATCTCTGGATTCAAGAACATTCATACCGCCAAACAGGGCCATAGGGGCATCATTGCTAACCGCTATATCTGCAATCTCTATGGGGACTGAAATCATCTCAATACTTCCTTACTTTTGCTCTTGAAATGCCGTGGCTGCAGCGACAAAACCCTGGAACAGCGGATGACCGTCTCTGGGCGTAGAGGTAAATTCTGGGTGGAACTGACTGGCAAAGAACCAGGGGTGATCTGGCAGTTCCACAGTTTCTACCAATGTTTTATCAGACGACAGGCCGCCAATGACCAGCCCGGCCTCTTTGATCTGTGGCAACAGGTTGTTGTTGACCTCATAGCGGTGACGATGGCGCTCTTCAATCTGCTCACTGCCGTAGATTTCGTGAGCTTTTGAGCCAGGGTGCAGATGGCAAACCTGTGACCCCAGACGCATGGTGCCGCCCATATCACTGTCTTCAGTGCGCTGCTCTTTATTGCCTTGGCTATCGGTCCATTCTGCGATCAGGCCAACCACAGGGAAAGCGGTGTCCGGATCAAACTCGGTACTATTAGCCCCATTCATGCCGCAGACATTACGCGCATATTCAATTACAGCAATTTGCATGCCCAGACAGATACCCAGATAGGGGATATTGTTCTCCCGGGCAGTTTTAACCGCGTAGATCTTACCTTCGGTCCCTCTGGTGCCAAAACCGCCTGGCACCAGTATGGCGTCGGCGTCATCGATCAATGTGGGATCAGATTCCAATAGCTCGGAGTCAATATAGCGAATTTTAACCTTGGTTTTATTGTGAATGCCGGCGTGAATCAATGCTTCGGTCAAAGACTTATAGGCGTCCAGCAGCTCCATATACTTGCCGACCATGGCTATAACCACTTCACCCTCAGAATTCAGCTGATTATCAACCACCGCATCCCATTCACTCAGGTTGGCCAGTGGCTTATCCAGATTAAAGCGCTCTACCACATATTGATCCAGACCCCATTCATGCAGCATGCGCGGCACCTGATAGATAGTCTGAGCATCGATTACAGGTATCACGGCGCGCTCTTCTACATTGGTAAATAGTGAAATCTTTTTGCGCTGCACTTCCTCGAGCTCTACTTCCGAACGACATAGCAACACATCTGGCTGCAGCCCCAGAGAGCGCATTTCTTTAACCGAGTGTTGAGTAGGCTTGGTTTTGGTTTCACCTGCTGAAGCAATGTAGGGCACCAGCGTCAGATGCAACAGCAATGCTCTCTGATGGCCCAGCTCACCTTTTAACTGGCGCACGGCCTCAAGAAAGGGCTGGGACTCAATGTCGCCCACAGTACCGCCAATCTCGACCACTGCAATATCGTGGTCGCCAGCGCCGGCATAAACCCTGCGTTTGATTTCGTCGGTCACATGGGGGATCACCTGCACTGTGCCGCCCAAATAATCACCGCGGCGTTCACGGCGCAAAATCGTCTCGTAAACCTGACCGCTGGTGAAGTTGTTGTTCTGTGTCATCTTTGAGCGCAGAAAACGCTCGTAGTGGCCGAGATCGAGATCTGTCTCGGCACCATCCTGGGTTACATAGACCTCACCGTGCTGATAGGGGCTCATGGTGCCGGGGTCAACATTGAGATAGGGGTCAAGCTTAAGGATGGTGACACTCAGGCCTCTCGCCTCAAGTACAGCACCCAGCGAAGCCGCCGCAATACCCTTACCCAAAGAGGAGACAACACCGCCAGTTACAAAAATAAAACGCGTCATAGAGGCCCTGCAACGATCGCAAAAAAATGGAAAAATTTATCTTTGAAAGAGGTGTTGGCCAATATTTTGGTCTAATTTTGGCCGGCTGCCATCCCACTCAAGATGGGGTAGCAGATTACCAGAAAGCAGGTTGGTATTCTACAAACATCTACAAAGAGTTGTGCCGCCAGAAGATTTTTTTACCCGGCTCACCCGGCTGTGCCTGCCAGCCCTCACAAACCCAGTAATCAGCCACAGCGACCAAAGTTTTATCCACATATAGCAACGGCGTTCGATCTCGCCACCAGGGCTCAACTCCATATTCAAGAAACAGTTTTTTAAGGCTGCTGGAGTGCCTGCGACCCGCTGGCTTACAGCGCTCGCCCCCCTGCCTATAACTCAGAGTCAAGCTTTGACCTGCAGCTAGCGCCAGGCCATCGCCAACTGCCTCTTGTGCAATAATCTGGCTGTCGTCAGCTAGCGGCAATACCTGATCTGCTGTCTGATGATCCAAGGCCCACTGATATTGCTGCTGACTATCAAAATCAGCGCCACTGCATACCAGCAGATAGAGGCGGCCCTGAAAGCGTCGCCACTGCATGCCCTGCCACTCTAACAATGGCTCTGCATCCTCTCGCACAGAGATAACTGACCTGTTGATCTCGGCAATAATTTTTTTATTGGGCCTGGGCAGTTGGTAGAGAGTCGGCCAGTGTCGCTGAACATTGCGCTGCCGCAAATCATTGAGCCTGAGCAGCGGCTCAATACAGATTGACCAGCCGGCACGCTCTTCGCGCAAATCCAGCCCGGCCAGATCTTCAAGAGCCAGAGCCTCGGCCAGTTGATCGGCCTCAGTGCTGTGCTCTGCTGAAAGCTGCAAAGACTGCCGATAATTCGGCCAGCGCTGGGCAATGGCTGGAACCACATGCTTGCGCAAATAGTTGCGGTCAAATTTATCCTGGGTATTGCTCTCATCCTCAACCCAGTCCAACTTTTGCGCCCTGGCGTAAACCTCCAGCTGATCGCGACCCGCCCACAGCAGTGGCCGAATCAGATGTCCGCAACCCAGGGGTCTCTGCACCGGCATACCAGAAAGGCCCCTGGCACCAGAACCCCGCAGTAACTGATAGAGCAGAGTTTCCACCTGATCATCAGCATGATGGCCAAGCATTAACAGGCCACCTTGCTGCAGCAGCTCTTCGAATATCTGGTATCTGGCGCTGCGGGCTGCAGCTTCAACGCCCTCCCCTGTGGCTGTTACCTCAACGGCTGCACTGTGCAACCTCACCCCCAGAGACTGGCAATAGTCTTCAACGCTGGCTTGCCAGCAATCCGCATTGGCCGATAGGCCGTGATGTACATGAACTGCACAGAGACGCTCTGCAGGCACTGCAGTAGCCAATAGATGCAGCAGCACCGTTGAATCCAGGCCACCGCTCAGGGCCACCAGTATCTGGGGTGCTGCACTCAACTGCTGTTGCCAGGGTGCAAATACTGCCGCGGCTTCAAGCTCTTGCTTCATCGACTGGGATCTAGTCAACGCCCTGGCCTGCATCTTGAGAATAGTCTTCGTAGGCAGCTGCATTAGCCTGAGTACCACTAGCATCAGAACCATTGCCCCCATTGTCCTGCTGGGCAGACTCAGCGCTAAAGCGATTAAATTGATGCCTGGTCAGCAGGGTGCAATTTTCTGTGGCTGGATCAAAGGTTATGAGTACATCGCCTCGCGCTAGCTGCCGGCGTACCTGAGCTATTTTATTGTCCATGCCGGCTTCCTGGGCCCCATAATCCGTGCCTTCGCGAAGAATAAATTCTTCGATAACAGCGGTGAGAATCTCAGTGCTGAGCCTGTCGACCGGAATTTCAATCACTGGGCGGGTTTCCTGAAGCGCAGAGTCATGCGATCACTCTCGCCAATAGCTCTGTACCTGTCGCGGTCCACATCACCCATGGCCAAATTAGGCAGCAGTGTCCAAACACCTTTGGGGTGATCAGCGGTGTCAGCGGGGTTAGCATTGATTTCCGAACTGGCTTCCAATACAAAGCCGGCTTGCCTGGCGATCTCGACCACATAATCCTGGGTCACGTAGCCACTATCAATCATGGTTTTGCGCTCTGTTCCCGGCTTGGCTCTATGCTCCACCACCCCCAGTACACCCCCGGGTTTTAGGGTTTTGAAAAACAAGTCGAATGCTGTCCTCTCATTGTTTGAGTTCATCCAGTTGTGGACATTTCTAAAGGTGACAACTGCATCTGCACTGTTATCTGCTGTAGTCAGCAACTGAGCCCCAACATCAAAAACATGCAATTCAACATTGTTGTAGAACTCTGGACTGGCAGCCAGCTTGTCTTTGTATCTACTGAGAGATTTGCGGTAGTAGGCGCTTTTGCTCTCCGGGTTGGCATGGGCCGCATACAGGGTTCCACTGAGCCGACCTGCCAGAACCTCTGTATACCAACCGCCACCTGGGCTTATCTCAACCACTGCCATATCCTCAGTGATAGTAAAAAAATCCAGAGTTTCAGCCGGATGGCGATACTGGTCTCGCACCATATTGTCCGGGCTGCGCTCAGCGCTTACCTGTACAGATTGGACAAATAACATACCTACAAGCACTGCTAGTTTGATCACTGACTTCATCTCTTCTACCCCATTAAATCCCGTAATTATTAGAAAATAGCTCGATGGGACAATACCTCTGCTCCACCTGTGTAAGAGCTACCAATTAATGCGATAATACAGGTCTCGACGTGCAAACAAAAAATTATGCTTAACATAGTGCTCTATCAGCCCGAAATCCCCCCCAATACGGGCAATATTATTCGCCTCTGCGCCAATACCGGCTTTCGACTCCATTTGATAGAGCCCCTGGGTTTTGATCTGGATGATAAAAAATTGCGCCGCGCCGGCCTGGACTACCGCGAGTTTCAGTCGCTGCAGGTGCACCGCAGCTGGCCCGATTATTTGCAAGCCACTGAATCCAGTCGGGTTTATGCCCTGAGCACCAAGGGTTCAAAATGCTATTCCAAGGTGCAGTACCAGGTGGGCGACAGCCTGCTATTTGGCCCGGAAACTCGTGGCCTGCCCGAGGATTTGCGCCGGGAGATTGGTGTTGAACATGTTTTGCGCCTGCCTATGCAGGCTGATAGCCGCAGTCTTAATCTGTCCAATACAGTGTCTATTGTTGTCTATGAAGCCTGGCGCCAACTGGACTTTGCAGGCAGCCTTCAAGTACAGGACAACCCATGAGCACCAAGATTGGATTATTTTATGGCAGCTCGACCTGCTACACCGAAATGGCAGCAGAAAAAATAGTCGAAGCCATCAACAGACTCAGCGGTACAGAGTTGATCAGCCTGCACAATATAGCCTCGGAACCCATAGAGCTGATGACCGAGTACCAGTATCTGGTGCTGGGTATCCCCACCTGGGATTATGGCGAACTGCAAGAGGACTGGGAGTCCAACTGGGATGCTATAGACAGCCTAGATTTTACTGGCAAGCAGGTCGCTATCTATGGCCTAGGCGACCAGATTGGTTATCCGGAATGGTTTCAGGATGCTCTGGGCTACCTGTGGGTCAAAATGGTCAACCTAGGTGCCAGCACCGTGGGTAACTGGCCCAACCAGGGCTACAGTTTTGAGCAGTCGAAGGCCTTAACTGAGGACGGTCAGTTTTTTGTCGGCCTGCCCCTGGACGATGAAAACCAGTTTGAGCTAACCGATGACTATATCGCCCAGTGGTCCCAGCAGATCCTGACGGAGTTTGGACTCGCCTAGCATGAATAGCAGCAGTGGCCGAAAAAGGCAACCCAGTCAACCCTGGCACCTGAATCAATCTGCAGCCCCAAGGCTTTCAAAAAAAGTCACAGTACTAGGCGCTGGCATTGCTGGCTGCACTGTCGCCGCAGCACTGACTAGGCGCGGATTTGAGGTGACAGTTATTGACCGCCACCAGGCAGCCGGCCGCGGTGGCTCCGGCAATAGTCAAGCCATTATCTATCCCAAGCTATCACCGCGAGACGAGGCCCTGCCGCGAATTAATCTGGCCGCCATAATATTTGCCAGCCAGTACTATCAGCCTTTTTGGCAACAGGGGCTGGGGAAGCAGTGCGGTGTACTGGTGCTGCCAGAAAGCACTAAGGTTGCGGCCGACTTTAGGCTTATAGCTGAGCGCTTTAATAGCCAGCCAGATCTGGTACAGCTGTGCAATAACTCTAAACTCAGTGCTATTGCAGGCATGGACCTGCAGGCGGAGCTGGGGCTGTATTTCCCCAATCTGGGCTGGTTGCAGCCGCAGGCTATTTGCCGACAGCTGTTGGCGCAATATCAGATACCTCTGATAGGCGCAGATATACAAAAGATTACCCACTCAGAGGGTCAGTGGCATTTGACCTGCAGTGATGAAAATTTGCACCCGCCCAATAACAGCCTAGCTAGCGAGAGTCTGATTATTGCCAATGCCTATGATTGCCTGGCTCTGCAACAGACCAGCTTTCTGCCGGTAACCCAGCTGCGAGGGCAAATAACCGATATACCTAGCAACCAGCAGATTGGCACGCTTAACACAGTGATTTGCGGTGAGGGCTATATCACGCCTCAACATCAGGGCTCGCACAGCTGTGGCGCAACCTATAACAAAGGGCTGTTTACTACCCAGGTGAGGGAGGCTGATCATCAGGCCAACCTACTGCAGATGGCCGCCACCGACCAGGGGCTGGCAGAGGCTATAGGGGCCCAAGACCCCGGCAGTCTATCTGGCCGCGCCAACTATCGCTGCACCACCAGAGACTATCTGCCTATTGTGGGCCCGGTCCCCGATGTGCCGCAGCTATTGGAGGATTATGGACCACTGCGCACAGATGCGCGGGCTGATATCTCCAAGTCGGGCAGCTATCTGCCCAATCTGTTTATCCATTGCGGAATGGGTTCCAGAGGTATGGGCTATGCGCCTCTGACCGCTGAAATTCTAGCTGGGGAAATTGCCGGAGAAGACAGGCTAATCGAACCAGAGTTGCGCCTAGCATTGCATCCCGCCAGGTTTTTGATTCAGGATTTAAAAAAGAAACGTATTTAGAGAAGCCGCCTAATCCTCAGTTTTAAAGCTGGCCTGTAGGCCCTGGCGATAGATTTTAGCGCTGGCTTTATGCTCTCCCATAGCTGTGAGCACCTCAGCTAATTCGAGGTAGCACTGGGGGCTGGGCTCGGCGGCCAAGGCACTGGTCAAATAATCTTTGGCCTTGCCCAGCAAATCCAGTCTTCGACAGATTCGCCCCAGCGCCAGCAATAGATTGCTGTCGTCAGCATGGCTGGATAACCACTTCTCTGCAGTCGCCAATTGCTTTTCAGGTTTTGCAGTCTGCACAGTACCCAAGCGATCAACAATATCTGGGTGCCAGTGATTATTGAGGGCTTTGGTTAACAGGGGCTGCAGCCTGTCTTTTGCATTTACTCTAACCAGAGCATCTGCATATTGCACAATAATCTCGGACTCCTTGCGCAACCACTTGGGCAGCAGCTCCCAGAGCTCATCCAACTGGGCCTGTTGCTCCTGCTCGGTAAATTCCGGATCAGCGACAAACTCCTCTAGCAGGTTGCCGTAAATATCTTGCTCCAGCAGCTGGATAGCAGCCTTGCTGATTGCCTCGTAATGCTTAATATCCCCCAGCAGTCTCTGAGCCTGCTGCCAGTCACCGAGCAGAAAATAGGTGTCCACCAAAAGGCGCAAAATACCTCTGTCACTGGGATTTTCCCTATGCAGTGATTCCAGCACCGCCGCAGCCTCATCCAGCTTCTCGTCCAGTATCAATAATTCTGCCAGTAATTTATCCGCTAACAGGCGAGACTTGGGGTGAGTCATCTTTAGTCGCTGCAATAGCTGACGGGCTTTATTGGGTTCATTGCTATCTGCCGCCGCTCGGGCGGCGAACAGTAAATTAACCACCGGCATTGTCGACCTGTCTGCAGACTGTGACAGCAGCAGGCTGGCCTTTTGCCAGTCTTGATCTGCGTAGAGCAACAGACCCTGAGCCGTCTTGCTGCGCTGCTTGGCACTGCGACGAGAGTTCCACCACAGACGAATACCTCCTGCCGAGGTGAGCCATCTGATCGCCAGCAGCAACCACAGCAAAAATCCGGTGAGCACAAGATAGAGCGCAGCGGCAACCAGTGCGCTCATTTCAATGCTGGTATCGCCCAGACTAATTAGCACATAGCCACTGCCCTGCTGCAGTAACCAGATAATGCTGGCACCGGCCACAAGCGCCAGCACAGAGATAACCAGCAGCTTCCTCACTCTTGATTCTCCAGCTCAGTTTTGTCCATCAGGCGGCTCTGACGCAGAACAATCGCGGTCTCTATGGCTTCAAGAGACGTATTAATTTCTGGTAACTGCTGAACTACCTGCGCCTTGGCCAGCTCTGACAGCCGATCGGATAGCACCTGGGCACTGGGGTTGAGCTGGAAATACTGCACCAGCCAGGACTGGGCCTTGCCAATACTCCGGCTAAAAATCACCTGCTGCTCGCGCAACAGAGCACTTTGCGCCTGCTCGAGCATTAGGCGGATATTTTGCCTGACAAGGGTCGCCTCCTCAGGCTGCAACATAGGTTCTATAGGCTGACTGCGCTGCCTCACTCTAATCAACTGCGCCAGTTGTTGGCTAAACCCCTCCAGTACAGATTCAGGGGTGGGGGATTCCTCAATACTCTCCGCGGCGCTCTGCTGCTCTGCCTCCGACTGAGCTGGTGCACTGAGTATGCTCAGCTGGTCTATGCTGTCGACTAATGAGTTGAGCTCTAGGTAAATTCCCTCAACATCCACCTCTCCGGCTAGCCGCAATGCAGTAATATCCGCGGCCATAGCACTGCGCGCAGGGGTGAGATCCGGGTCATCCAGCTCCTGCAGTATCTGATCTGCATTGCTGAGCAAAGCCAGGGAGTTTTTGGTACGGCGCTCGGTTTGCAGACGTTGAGCTGCCAGCCTGGTCAGATAGACCGCCTCGGCCAGCAACCAGTCGCTGCGAGTGGTCGAACCCAGCTCGGCAAGGCGCCGGCCCTGGGAATTGGAGCGCAGCTGCAGATCGGTGAGAGCCTGCTGAAACTGCTTAGACTGTATCGCTTGGCGCTCTTGATCCAGTCTGTATTGCTGCTCAATACTGTCCATAGAATCGCGCAGGCTGGTCAGCTGTATCTCAGATCTGTCGGTCTCTAAGGTCCATAGTTGCCACTGGGACCAACCCAGCCAGCTGCCGGCCAAAACCGCGGCGATTAGACCCAGGATCAGTATGATTTTCAGCACATGGAAAATGCTAGCTGCTAGGGCATTGGGCTGTTTATTAGGCTCAGGCTGTTTATTGGGCTCAGGCTGTTTACTAAGCTCAGGCTGTTTTTCAGGGGTTTTATCGGTTGCCGGCTTGCTGTCTTCAGTCACTGCATGTCCTCTATTACTGTTTTACTCACCGCTGCTTAGCTTATTATGATCCTGGCTTAAAAAACAGGCTATTTCAGTGCCGCTTTTACCATTTCAAACATAGAGTCTGGCAGGGCATTGTTGGCCACCAGGATATTACTATAGCCCAGCTTGCGGGATATCTCAGCTACTCGCTCGCTCGGCACAACCACAGGGATATTGCTGGTCTCGGCCGCCGCTGGGCCCATTGCCTGAACAAGTTCTCCACTGTGGGCAACCAGACAGCTGCAGTCTGACAATAGAGTCTGGGCTTCAGCCAGGCTATCTGGCATCAGGACGCGCCTATACAATTCACAGTAGGTCACTGTCGCCCCTCGACTCTGCAATCTATCCCCCAATGTGGTGCGGCCACCGCCGCCCCGGAAAATAATCACCGCTTTATTTTGCAGCTGTTGTAGTGACGGCATCTCATCCAGCAGGCCCTCGGTATTCTGCTGCTTGCGGGGCGAGGAAACTCTGCAGCCGTAGGCACTGAGAATCGACTCAGTCTGCTGACCCACGGCAAATAGTTGCTGGCCGGTTGGCAGCATAGGCCAGTATTGGTCTAGCCACTTGATCCCCAACTCCGCCGCATTGGCGCTGATAAATATAGCGCAGTCAAACTCGGCAAACCCGAGGATGCAATTTTTAATTGACTCAGCCTCAGGCTCAGATTCAGCAATGGCCTCGATGCGCATAATAGGTTTGTATTGGTAGTCTACAGCTGCCTGTTCCAGCAACTGTAAAAAGGCATCCTGCTGACGCAGAGGGCGCACCACCAACACCGGCTTGCTAGCCGCTGAACTAGAGCTCATAGACCTCGGCCAGAATATCTCCAGCGCCAGCGGCGAGCAATTGCTCGGCCAACTGCACGCCCAGCGCCTCTGCATTTTCCCGGGCACCCTCAATATTGGCGCGCAGTATAGTGGCGCCATCAACACTGCCAACCAGGCCGCGCAGAGCTATGGTTTGCCCATGGCTATCAAGCTCAGCAAAGCAGGCAATAGGTACCTGACAGCCGCCTTGCAGATGGCGATTGACTGCTCGCTCAGCCAACACACAGCTAGCTGTGTCCCGATGGTGTAACTGTGCCAGCAGACTCTGAATAGCCTGGTCATCAACGCGGCATTCAATGCCTACGGCACCCTGCCCACCCGCAGGCAGTGACTGCTGAGAATCTAGTTTGCTGGTAATTCGATGGGCCATCTCCAGGCGGATAAGCCCGGCGCTGGCCAAAATAATTGCGTCATATTCGCCGCTGTCCAACTTGCCCAGCCTGGTATTGACGTTGCCACGCAATTCCTTGATTTGCAGATTGGGAAAATTTGCCCGCACCTGGCATTGACGGCGCAGGCTGGAGGTACCCACCACAGACCCATCAGGTAGCTGGTCCAGATTTTGATAATGATTGGAAACAAAGGCATCAAGGGGGTCCTCACGCTCGCAGATCACTGCCAGTTCAAGGCCCTCAGGAAATTCCATAGGCACATCTTTCATGGAGTGAACAGCAATATCCGCCCTGCCCTCAAGCATGGCCAACTCCAGCTCTTTGACAAACAACCCTTTGCCCCCCACTTTTGCCAGAGGAGTGTCCAAAAGCTTGTCGCCTCTGGTACTCATAGCCACCAACTCCACCTGCAGGCCCGGATTATGGTGCTGCAGCCGAGCTTTTACATACTCGGCCTGCCAGAGGGCCAGAGGGCTTTTTCTTGTCGCAATGCGCACTGTCTTAGTCAAGTTACAAACCTGCTTGATAATTAATGCCCCATTATCGACGATTTACAGGCCGTTGTCAGAGAAGAGGCAATAATTGACGCAGATAAGATGCTCTGCGACGACTTACCGTTGGCCGCTCAGACAGATTTTTAATCTTAATAACTACACGATTATCAATTTTTATCAGCCCCTCTATGGCGTCCATGGCAACCAGTGCATTGCGGTGGATTCTGACAAACAGCTCTTTAAACTCCACTTCCAGAGCTACAAGACTGTCATTGATAGTCACTACAGAATCTGCCATATGGGCTTTGACATATTTTTGGTCCGCCTGCAGTAACAAAACTTTATTTACCGGAATCCTATCAATGCCCAGATAGCTATAGACATATAGATGAGTTCTGGGCTCGGCTCTGTTTTCTCTCTGCCGCTCAAGAATCTTCTTGCTGGCTTTTGACACTGCGGCGACCAAATCATCTTGGCTCAGCTGTCGCGCACTGCAAGCTGCTGCTGGCTCAATAGCAGTTGGGATGGGATTAAAATCGACACAGGAGGGAAAATATATAACCGCTGGCAACAGATCAAGCTGCTGTAGCAACTTATCTGTAGGAATCTCTGCACTGACAGCCATTGGTAATTTTATCAACAGGATGTCCGGATTGTGCTTATCCGCCAGCTGCACTGCTGCAGGGCCATTGTCCGCAACCCCTACTACTTGAATGTTTTTCATTTGCGCTAGCAAACTTTGGGCTCCGCCACCCATTAATAACTCATCATCAACGATCAACACCTTGATCATAGCTTCCCTCCCTGGGAATGAACCGAGCGTTCATTTGATATCTGTTTTGGACAAGAATTATTGCCATTTAAGCGCTGCGATTCGCTATAATTCCTGTCGCATTTAACTATAGAGCATGCAGGTCAATGAGCAAGTCTGATATCCCAGAGTCTGAAAAGGACGACAACCCAACAACCAATCAATCCTGGGGTGGCCGCTTTAACGAGCCGGTCGATGCATTTGTCGCCCGCTTTACGGCCTCGGTCCTTTTCGACCAGCGACTAGCTCAACAGGATATTCAGGGCTCCATTGCCCATGCCAAAATGCTTGAACAGGCTGGCGTGCTATCCAGCAGCGAGCTGGCTGCAATCTGTGATGGCCTGCAACAGATAGCTGCGGAAATTGCCGGAGGCAGTTTTGACTGGTCTGTTGCACTTGAAGATGTGCATATGAATATTGAAGCAGCGCTGACCGATCGCATCGGCGTTGTCGGCAAAAAGTTGCATACCGGGCGCTCGAGAAATGACCAGGTAGCCACTGATATCCGTCTCTGGCTAAGGGATCAGATCGACTCGATCCAGCCCCTTTTAACCAAACTGCAACAGGGAATCATTGAACTGGCGGCCTCTGAAGCTGAGACCATTATGCCTGGCTTTACCCACTTGCAGACTGCTCAGCCGGTGACCTTTGGCCATCACCTTCTGGCCTGGAACGAGATGCTGGAACGAGATTTCGGTCGTCTTTTGGATTGTCGCAAACGCTTAAATCAGAGCCCACTGGGTGCTGCTGCGCTAGCGGGCACCACCTATCCAATCAATCGCGAGTTTACAGCTGCACAGCTGAACTTTGATAAGCCCACAGAGAATTCTCTGGACTCGGTCAGCGATCGCGACTTCGCCATAGAGTTTTGCGCCTTCGCCAGCATGCTGATGACCCATATGTCGCGTATGTCTGAAGAGCTAGTGCTGTGGACATCTGCTCAGTTTCAGTTTATCGATCTGCCCGATCGCTTCTGCACTGGGTCCTCAATTATGCCCCAGAAGAAAAACCCTGATGTGCCCGAGCTGGTGCGCGGCAAAACCGGGCGTGTCAACGGCCATTTAATAGCACTGCTGACTCTAATGAAGTCTCAGCCGCTCGCCTACAACAAGGACAATCAGGAAGATAAAGAACCTCTATTTGATGCAGTGGATACCGTAGCCGACTGCCTCAGAGCCTTTGGAGATATGATCCCCGCCATTCGAGCTAACAGCGAATCCATGTTTGAAGCAGCTCGCAGAGGCTTTTCCACAGCTACAGATCTGGCAGATTATCTGGTGGGCAAAGGTATTCCATTCCGTGATTCCCATGAAATCGTCGGCAAGTCTGTCGCCTATGGTGTTGACCAAGGCAAAGACCTCTCGGAAATGAGCCTTGCAGAGTTACAGCAGTTCTCTGACCAGATTGAAGAGGATGTGTTTGAGATACTTAGCCTGGAGGGCTCTGTTGCCGCGCGCAATCATATTGGCGGCACAGCTCCGCAACAGGTAAGAGCCGCGGCGCAGCGCGCTCTGGCCCTACTTAAAACAAGAAACTAATAGCTTCCCCGGACTGGGCAAGGCAGGCATCACCGAGCATAGCTGACAACAGCTCGTCGGTCTGGGTGTTGCGCCAGCGTTGCTCTGCGCCCTCGCCCAGCAATTTAAAGTGAAATCCGCCTGAGCGAGCGGCGAGCCAGATTTCTCCCATGGCCGGCTGGCGGGAGAGGATAATCTGTGAACCATTAGCCTCACAGGTGATGGTTAGCATGCCGGCGCTATTTTCATAATCAATATCAGCACCGCTGTTATCAATGCTCTCTTCGATAGAAAACATAAGATCATCGACAATTTGGTTAAATTCGGCTTCGTTCATGGTCAGGCTTCTCAATAGTAGCTGTGCAGTATAATTGTTTGGTTGTGATCTGCCAGTACCGCTATAATTAACGTTTTGCTCTGGTGGTCCCAATGCTTCACCGAATTTCTGCGCTTTTGTTAACCCTGCTGTTGCTCAGTGGCCCGACTGGTTGCGGTAATACTGGAGCCCTGTATCTTCCTGAGGATGCAGGTACTAACCCCAACCCAGAAACCACAGAATCCTAGGGCGCTATGCACAATACAGCTTACTATCAAAACCAGAGACTCCAGCTTGAAAACGTTGCTCTGGACGATATTGCCGCGCACTTTGGTACGCCCTGCTTTGTCTATAGCAAAAATGCTCTGGAGCAGAGTTTTCTGGCCTATAAAAATGCCCTGGGTGATCGCAGCCACCTGATCTGCTATGCAGTTAAGTCCAATTCCAATCTCGCCGTGCTGCAGACCCTAGCCAATCTAGGTGCTGGTTTCGATATAGTATCCCTGGGAGAACTAGAGCGAGTGCTGCTGGCTGGCGGCGACCCCAACAAAATTGTATTTTCCGGGGTTGCCAAGAATGCAGCAGAGATGCAGCGTGCACTGGAAGTGGGTATTCACTGCTTTAACGTTGAGTCTGAATCCGAGCTAGAGTTGCTCAATACAACTGCTGCTGAGCAAAACAAAATTGCTGCAGTCTCCCTGCGCGTGAATCCCGATGTGGATGCCAAGACCCACCCCTATATTTCTACCGGTTTAAAAGAGAATAAATTTGGTATCGATATTAATCTGGCTCCTCAGATATACCAGCGCGCCGCAGCGATGGACAATATAGCTGTGGTTGGTGTGGACTGTCACATAGGCTCACAGATTACTGAGATCAAACCATTTATCGACGCAATGGATCGCCTGTTGGCTCTGGTAGATCAGCTGGAAGCCCTGGGCATCAGTTTGAAGCACATAGATATAGGTGGCGGCCTGGGAGTCCCCTATCAGAATGAGAGCACCCCCTCGGTGGCAGATTATATGTCTGAGCTTCTGCCGAAACTGGCGGGACGTCCTCAGACTCTGGTTATGGAGCCCGGCCGTTCCATAACAGCCAATGCTGGCGTGCTGTTGATGAAAGTGGAATTTATTAAAAACAATGGTGAGAAAAATTTTGCCATTGTGGATGCAGCTATGAATGATATGTTGCGCCCCGCACTCTATGAGGCCTGGATGGATATTCAGCCAACCAGCCTCAATAGCTCTGCAACAGCCGGCCTCTACGATGTTGTGGGCCCAGTCTGTGAGACTGGCGACTTTTTGGGCAAAGACCGCTCTCTGGCGATTAGCCAGGGGGACAATCTGTGCCTGTTTTCCGCTGGCGCCTACGGATTTGTAATGAGCTCCAATTACAACAGCAGACCTAGAGTGGCAGAGGTTATAGTAGATAATAACCTGACCTATCTGGTGCGTGCCCGTGAAACTATCGCCGATCTGGTGCGCGGCGAGCAGCTGTTGCCAGAGACAGATCAGGGTTAATAGCATGCAGATGAAATTTACTAAAATGCAGGGCCTGGGCAATGACTTTGTAGTGATTGATGCCGTGACTCAAAATGTCCGGATATCTGCCTCTATGGTCAGGCGGCTATCCAATCGCACTCTGGGTATCGGCTGCGATCAGGTGCTGGTGATAGAGCCACCCTCAGAGCCCAATATAGACTTTAATTACCGCATTTTTAATCAAAGCGGCGATGAGGTCGAACAGTGCGGCAATGGCGCGCGCTGCCTGGCTCGCTATGTCTCTGATCGGCAGCTGACAGGCAAAAACCCTATTCGGGTTAAGACCATGAATCGAGTCATGGATCTGGAGCTGACAGAGAATAATCTGGTCAGGGTAGATATGGGGGTTCCGGAGTTAGAGCCGGCAAAAATACCCTTTGTCGCAGAGCAGAGAGCAAATCTCTATCCAATCGAGGTGGATGGCGTCCAGTACGATATAGCCGCAGTCTCAATGGGTAACCCCCATGCCGTACTCAGGGTAGATAAGGTTGAAACCGCTCCGGTGGCCAACCTTGGAGCCCAGTTGGAGACCCACAGTAGGTTTCCCAACCGGGTAAATGTGGGCTTTATGCAGATCGTAGACCGAAACCAGATTAACCTGCGCGTTTTTGAGCGTGGCGTTGGTGAAACTCAGGCCTGTGGCTCTGGTGCCTGTGCCGCTGCAGTGGCGGCCCTGCAGCAGGGACTGGTAGACTCTCCGGTAACCGTGCATCTCAATGGCGGTGATCTAACAATTGATTGGCAGGGTGAAACCGAGCCTCTATTAATGACTGGCGCTGCTGCCAGTGTTTTCCACGGACGAATACGAATATGAGCGAAGAACAACAGATCGATTCTACAGAGGACATAGTGCGGCAGTTTCTGCGCGATAATCCGGCTTTTTTGGACGATAACCCTGATATTCTCGAAAGCCTCAGCCTGCCCCACAATAGTGGTAAAGCGGTGTCTCTTGTGGAGCGCCAGGTGGGCGTTATGCGCGATCGCAACAAAGAGATGCGCAACCGTCTGGACAATATGCTGGCGACAGCCCATGACAATGACCTGTTATTTGAGAAGACCAAACGCCTGGTTCTCAACCTGCTAGACGCCAAAAATCTACCGGCCATGGTGGAAACCATTTATGACAGCCTGGGCAAAGATTTTGAAATTGATTTCTACAGCCTGACCCTGCTGGGTGATGAAAAATCATTGCCGCGCACCATGGCCCGAGTTGCCAGCGTTGAAAAGGCCGGCGAGCAGGTGGGCACATTAATTGGCTCTAACCGTGCGGTCTGTGGTGTGTTGCGCGAGGAAGAAATGACCTTCCTGTTTGGAGAAAAAGGCCTGCAAGTGGGCTCTGTAGCCGCAGTACCCCTGCGCTACAACAACCTCTATGGGATTTTGGCTATAGGCAATGCTGACCCCAACTTCTATAAAAGCAGTATGGGAACATTGTTTCTCAGCTATATAGCAGAGGTGTTAAACCGCATTCTGCCCAAGCATCTGAGCTAGAACTGGGGCTAGAGCCAAGCGCCAGCCCTGCTCCATGAGCCCCGTTAGCTGCGGGGCTTTTTCTTGCCCCTGGCTTTTGTTGCCCCAGGCTTGCCGCCCGGCCCCTTTGCCACAGTAGATTTGCGGCGTTTGGCGCCGGTTTTCTTTTTCGCCGCAGCACCGGTTTTCTTTTTGCCGCGGCTTTTGCGTTTCTTCTCGTATTCATCCGCCATAGCTGCCGCTTTTGACGACAATCTGGTCTTTTTACCAGATGTTTGATCTGGTTTTTCTCCGGCGCCTCGCCCACTGGTCCCTGCACTGGCGGGGTCTACTAACTCGAAATCAATTTTGCGCTCCTCCAGATTAACTCGTGTTAATCTGACCTGAAGTTTCTGTCCCAGGCGGAAAATCCGCCCGGTGCGCTCACCCACCATGCGATGATGAGACGCCTCATGATAGTAGTAGTCCTTGGGTAACCCGGTGACATGGATCAGACCCTCGACATAGAGGTCATCGAGCATCACAAACAGTCCAAAACCAGTTACTGCACTGACGACACCAGCATACTGCTCGCCCACATGGTCCATGAGATATTCGCACTTAAGCCAGTTAACCACATCTCTGGTCGCCTCATCGGCGCGCCGTTCGGTCACGGACAGATGCTCGCCAGTCTCAGCTAAGCGGCCAAGCTCGTAGGGATAGATGCTTTGCTGGTCTAGTACGGATGCACCTGGTACGCGCTGCACAGCAGAGAGTTTTTTCTTGCTGCGAATCAGGCTGCGAATAGCCCTGTGCACCAGCAGGTCAGCGTAGCGACGAATCGGCGAAGTGAAGTGGGTATAGGCATCAAAGGCAAGACCAAAATGACCAAAATTCTCTGGCTGATACATGGCCTGACTCATTGATCGCAACATAACCGACTGTATAACAGCGGCATCATCTCTGCCTTTCACCGATCTGAGTACCCGCTGGTAGTCTTCCGGCTGGGGGTCATCGCCGCCGCCTAGGCCAATACCCAGTTCACCGAGAAAATCTCGCACCGAGGCCAGGCGCTCATCACTGGGACCCTCGTGAACCCTGTAGAGTGCGGGGATCTTAACCTTATCCAAAAACTGTGCAGAACAGACATTGGCGCACAGCATGCACTCTTCAATTAGCCGGTGAGCCTCTGTGCGATCAACGGGAATAATCTGGCTTATCTTGCGCTGGCTATCGAAGAGAATTCTGGTTTCCTGGCTATCAAAGTCGATGGCCCCGCGCTTTGCTCGACGGCGATGAAGTACTTTGTACAGATCGTGGAGTGCGTCAACCTGGGGCAGAATAGCCGCAAACTGTTTGCGTATGCCAGAGCTGTTGTCCTGGTCTCTCTCGGCCAGAATATGTGCCACCTGGGTGTAGGTCATACGCGCATGGGAGTGCATCACGGCTTCATAAAACTGGTAGCGACTAACCTCACCCTCTGCGCTTATCTGCATCTCACAGACCATACACAGGCGGTCCTCCGCCGGATTTAGCGAGCACAGGCCATTGGATAGCTTTTCAGGAAGCATGGGTACTACATGATTGGGGAAGTACACTGAGTTGCCGCGCTCATAAGCCTCCCGGTCCAGAGCAGAGCCCACTGTCACATAATGAGACACGTCTGCTATGGCCACAATTAGGGTCCAGCCACCACGAGCTTTGGGCTGACAGTAGACTGCATCATCAAAATCTCGCGCGTCTTCCCCATCAATGGTGATTAGCGGCGTATTTCTTAAATCTACCCGCAGCTCTTTATCCTGTACCTCATCTGGAATAGCCGCGGTCTCTGCAAGCAGCTCGTCACTCCAAAGGTAGGGGATACCATAGTTGCGAATCGACATATCGATTTCCAGACCAGGGTCCAGGTGCTCACCCAGGACTTCGCCAATATGGCCGACCGGCAGGCTGTTTCTGGACGGTGGCTCAACTATATTGACCACCACTATTTGCCCGGGATCTGCATTTAGAGATTTATCGCCGGGAATAAGAATATCCTGGCTGATTCGGGGATTGTCCGGGCGCACAAAACTGATGCCACTTTCGCGAAAATAGCGACCTACCAGCTGGGTAGTTTTGCGCTCAACCACATCTACCAGGCTGCCATCTGGCCGCCCGCGGCGATCCCAGCCAGCAATTCTCACCAGCACTATATCGCCATCAAAAACTCGGCGCATCTGGGCACTGGAAAGATAAATATCCTGGCCATCGCCCTGCACTGGCGAGACAAAACCATAGCCCTCCGGGTGACCAATCACCCTGCCCTTCACCAGATTAAGCTTATCCAGGGTGCCGTAGCCTCCCCGTCGATTGCGCGCTACCTGGCCATCTCGCTCCATTGCTCGCAGACGCCGACGCATGGCTTCAATCTGTTCATCCTCAGTAAGAGTTAAGGCGGCGCAAATTTCCTCATGGGTGAGTGGGCCAATACTTTCACGGAGATAATCGAGAACAAACTCGCGACTGGGAATGGGTCGGTCGTATTTGGCCGCCTCTCTGGTCGCAAATGGATCTGGCTGTTTGGTTTTTTTAGGCATAGGGTCTCTGACCGGTGAATTGTCACAGTCTATGGCCTAATGCTCTGGGAGTAAAAGTAATTATTACTAGGGTTTATAATTAGCGGTACAGTCCGAGGCCAATGAAAAACCCCTAGGTTTTGCAACCTAGGGGTCAAAGTAGCTTTTGTACCAAAAAATCTAGCTATGCTAATAATACTAGTTATAAATAAGGGAAAACCTGTATCCACCATGCTTTGCTTTAAAGATTGACTCGCGCCACTCCATGGCGCACGACTTCCTAGTCGTCTATACCGCACAACTGGTAGCAAACGAAAATTAACAACTGAGCGAGCTTCTGTCCCTAAAGTTAACTCCCTGTCAACTTAGCTCTAAAACGTCCTGTTTACAGTGTTACCCTTCTTACAGCAGTGTAGGTCTGTGTATTTTTACCAGTAAAGTCCCTGTCAAAGCTTCATGCCAAGGAGTCAATGCTAGCTACTAAGTTAACGGATTGAGACAAGGAATAAAATTACACTGACGGATTAATACAAAAGTACTAGTTAACCAGCAGGTGGCTGGCTAGCTTTTGAGGATAAGAAATCTTCAATATGCTGGCGTATCTCATGAACTTTTCTTAGGTTGTCAGGCATGTTCAGGGTGCCATAGGTGGCCCTAAACTCAAGCACCAGCTCACGCAGTTGAGACATACCATAGAGCCCACACAGCCCCATAAGATCGTGAATAATTTGCCTCAAGCTGCTTTTCTCACCAGCGCTTAGTTGAGTTTCAAGCTTATCTAAATTATCGAACAGGGCCGCTTTCAGTTCATCTACAGGCATCACCGATGCCAGCAGCCCGCCTTCGAAGCCCTCGGATACCTGTCGCTGGTCGCTGAGCGAGCTGAGCATGGCATTGACTAACTTTACTTCATCCAGTGGCTTGGACTGCACGCAGATAGCCCCCGCCGAGAGCATTCTCTGATGCTCAGCCTGGGTGATATCTGCGGTAAGGCCAATAATAGGCGGGCTATCGCCAGATTGCTGCATAATACTCTCGCAGGCAGCTACACCGTCAACCACCGGCATATGCAGGTCCATTAGAATAATATCTGCATGTAACTCATCGGCCAGCTCCACAGCTTCCAACCCATTATTAGCCACCATGCAGGTAGCGCCATAGCCCTCTAACAGCTTAACAATTAGCTTTTGATTAAAGGGATTGTCCTCGGCGACCAGCACTATCACCCCTTTAAGTAGCTGTTCCGCTGGAGCTAGAGTGCTCGCGGCATCGGACTCAGATTTCTCTGACCGAGCAACAGAAAGGCGGCAGCTAAAGCTAATATTCGAACCTTGGCCCACGGTGCTCTCTATGGTCACATCACCACCCATTGCCTGAGCCAAACGCTGACAGATCGAAAGCCCCAAACCAGTGCCGCCAAACCGGCGATTAATCGAGGTATCTTCCTGGGAAAATGGGTCGAACAGACTGGGAATCTTTTCTGCAGCTATACCTTTACCCGAATCAGCAACGGTACATTCAAGGGTGACAATATCATCCTCAATGGATTGGCAGCGCAGCTTGAGGGCCACAAAACCCTTGTCGGTAAACTTAATCGCATTGTTGATCAGGTTGGCTAATATTTGGGTCAATCGCACTGGATCGCCGCACAGCTGTGAGGGCACATCCTCGCCTAGATCCAGGGTGAACTCTAGCCCCTTTTCATCGGCGCGCTGTTGGTGGATTGCCATGGTATCCCGCAGCCACTGGTTTATATCAAAGTTGATCTCTTCAAGGGTAAACCCTCCCAGATGTGCCTTGGAGAATTCTAAAATATCATCAATCATGGTCAGCAACATAGTCGATGAGCGCTCAATAACCCTCAGGTGTTCATCGCGCTTGCGATCATCCAGCTCCGTCGACAGTAATTTTGAAAACCCGATCACTGCAGTCAATGGCGTTCTCAGTTCATGACTCATGCGCGCAAGAAACTGATCCTGGGCTTCCATCGCGTCCTCGAGTTCGATAAGAGTGATCTGCAACTGGGCCGTGGCCCGGGCAATTTCGCTCTGCATACGCACATTGGACTGTTTTACACTGGTCGCCAACTGATTGATGCCATAGGACAGTTTGCGCAGCTCAAGGGGCCCCTCTTCACTGGCCAGGGATTCGAGGCCACCGGCCTCCATAACCTCAACCACCTGGGTAAGACCCTCTAGAGGCCGTGAAATACTGCGCCCGATTCTCATAGATATCCAAGCTGCAACCAGAAGCCCAAGGGTAATAACTATAAGTGCGCCAAAGATAGCGCGGCGCTGTTTGTACAGTAGAATTTCGTTAGTGAGAGACACCAGTACCCAGCCAAGCTTTTCGGAGACCGGCTCTCCCAATTCATCATAATCTTCCACTGATCTATGTTGCAGTGTGATTGTCGAATAAAAATACCAGCGATCATCTATAAAAAAAGGTTTCCCCGAGTCAAAATCGGCTGGCATTTGCTCGATGGAAATATCTATATCGCCAATCCTTACTGTTTGTCGATCGGCCGAATTGTAAAATAGCATGCCCGAAACCGACGGAATATCGAGAACAGAATCACCCAGTGTTCTGAGCATTTCCTGATTGCCCGAATAGAGCGCAAATTCAGCGCTCGATGCCATCTGATTGGATGCCACACGGCCGGTGTCATGCATATTGGAGAGCAGTTCCTTGCTCTGGGAAGAAATCATGTACCAACCCAGCACCAGACTTAACATAGCCAATGGAATCAAGCCTGTGATCAACAGTCGAGCATGGATACTATTAAGTCGGTTCTGGAATCCCATCTTAGTCATTCAACCGTTCGAGATAAAACTCTGTATCCTTTAGATCAATACCCAGATGCTCAGCCACATTGGTATTAAACTCAACGGAAAAATAGGCTGGCATATGAGCCAAACCTATACCTTCTTCGGAATTGACCACCTCGGCCACCAGCTCAGATACCTGCTGAGCCACATTCTCAGGTGAGGTGTAAACAGCGGCCAACGCACCTGCTTTAAGGTAGGCCCGAGAATAGGCAACTACTGGTACCTTGTATCTGTAACTCAGCTGAAGTATCCACTTGGCCGTAGATATATTTATCAGTCGACTGTCTGGCACTGGAATAAACACATCAGCGCGTTTGATGGCCGGCTCTAGTACTTTAATAGGGTTATCTCTGGCATTAACCGCGACCAGAATAGGATTCATACCCGCATTGCTAACATGGCTGCCAAACTCCTCGAGTCTAGGCAGTGACGCAGGGCCAAGCATCAGACCCACATTTGATGCTGAAGGCATAAGCATCTTGGATAGTTCAATACTGCGTTTTACTGGCTGATCTAGACAGATAACTGACAAACCAGAATCCAGCGCCTGCTGTCTGGAAGCATAATATTTTTCAGCTATTGCCGAGAAAGCGCTATCGGTAATTAACGCTGCAATAACAGGCTGTGAGGGACCTTTGCTGACTACAGCTTCTGTTGCACCAGCACCCACAGTCACAATAATATCGGCAGTCTCTATAGCCTGATCAATTTTTCTGTCAGCTCCTTGCAGCATGCCGTCAAAGGAATAGACACTAGACTGTCCCAATAATTTTTCTTCAGCACCAGTAACCACCTGCTGATAAGCTGGGGACGCTTTACTGATAACAAATGCTATTTTTCTAGGTGTTTCAGAGCTGGCTGCCAACAGCGGATTACTAAATATAATACACAGCAGAACCCAGGCATCTAGATACCTAGTTGAGATAAAGCGGAATGGCCATTTATAAAAAATATTCATTGCTTTTGGGTATATCTCATCTCATCAAATAGTCGAATAGATACTTAAAGTAAGCCAATTTTTAAACTCAGCACATAACGAGTGGAAAATTGGTTATAGAAATAATTTTCACGATAATCACTGCCAAGATTTTGAATGGTTAGCGCGACTTCAGCATCCTTGCCAGCTAACTGCCAGCTCTTAGCGGCCTTTACATCAAGACGAGTAAAGCCCTCATCATCATTTCCTGAAAAATGTCTGATCCTTGACTGGTGACTCAGCATGGCACTCAGGCTTAACTCTCGTTTGGTTAAATAGTTAACCAATAGGGAACCTAGATGTTTTGGGTTGACTCCGCTTAAATCACGAATTTCCTCTACTGGTGTAGATCGATAAAAAGCACTGTGAGTTAGATCAACAAAACTATAGTTAGCATGAATCAAGAACTGAGAGCTAGGCCGATACTGAGCCTGCCATTCCAGACCTCGAGCCGTTACAGAATCTGTGTTATCACGAATATTGAGCTGCCCATCAAAATCGGGGTACTGTTCTCGGCGCTCTGCAATAACATCTGACATTTTTTCTGAGAACAGGCGCATATCCAAATGAAGGTGATCATTGAACAGAGAACCTGCATAGCCCAGCTCTGAGCTAATCAGTTTTTCCGCATGAATATCTGAGTCAGAGACAACAACGCCATCCAGAATCAGATTTTCATCATAGCGAACAAAAGTAGACTGATTACTCTCGAGAAGTGTGGGAGCGCGATGACCATGATTGAATGCCAGTCTCAGAGTATGGTTATTGGCCAGCTGGTAATTGAACGCCATTCGATAAGAGCCAACCCGCAACCCACCATCCTTTGATTCGGACATAAAACCAGTATTGGCGATTAATTTATCACTCATCTGCCATTCAAAATGAGCAAAGACTCGAGAGGAGTTCTCAGCTGATAAATCAGACATATCAAATAGCATATTACTTTTTACTTTATCACGCCTTAACGCAGCGCCATAGGCAGCACGAACATTATGCCTATGATCAAAGGTGGCTCTAAACTCAGAATCCCAGCGCTCCGAAATAGCCTTGTGGGATGGTTCAATAATTAGCTTATCCGGCAGCTGTGCCAGCGACTCTTTGAGGGGGCCTTCTGGGAAAAAATTAAGTGCCTGGTAAAATGTGAGGGCATCTTGTTGATCAGAAATATCAAATTTATTGTGATAGGAGGTAAATTCAAAAGTACTTCCGTCACTGTTAATTCTCGACCAGTTAAGATGCTGATACTGATAATCAATTTGCCTGAGAATGTAGTTTCTCTCGCCTATCCCCACCTCACTATCGTTGAAACCGAATTGCAACTCGATACTGTCTTTGGCGCTAGGGGTCCAGAGACCCCTAAAACCAAAGGTGGTGGTATCCGCGCCGTCATCCAGAGCGATTTGCGTAAACTGACCAGCATAGTTGCCAGCAAAATCCTCAAAACCATCATTACTGCTATGACGTAGCACTGTGCGGTGCTGTACAGCCCCCAGCTGTCCTGAGTAACTGATCGCATTATTACGAATATTGTGATTGCCAATCTGACTGTGAACTTTCCAGCCCCCTTCCTGCAGCGGTGACCGCGTCACTATATTAATAGAGGCTAAAAATGCATTGCTGCCATCTGCCGGGGCGTTGCCCCCTCGCACTACTTCAATATAGTCAATATCATCCAACTCAACGCCCAGAGTGGTCCATTCCACAGAGGAGAAAATGGACTCATAAACAGAGCGGCCATCTATTTTTACTTCCAGTCGGCGAGGGTTGTCGTCACCCAGGGCGTGGTAGGTCACTCCCGGGAAATTGGCATTGACATAATAGGCGCGAAACCCTGGAACTAGCCGAAATAAATCCAGCACATCCACAGCTGCCGAAGCTTTGATGGTTCTGCGATCAATAATAGTAACTGCCGCCGGGGTTTGATCCAGAGTTTGATTCATATGGGTAACGCTGGACACCAGATGAATGTCGGCGAGGAGATCATCCTCAGTTACCATATCTGCCCGGGCAGACGAGAACACAAAAAGAATGCAGCAGCATAGCAACATCAAATTTGCGGCAGGATTATAAGTCATTAATAACCTCTTAATATTTTTTACTGTTTTTAAGGATATTTGTTGGTATCTGAAGGCTCGGCGAGGCCAAGTTTCTGGCCCAGTATCCCTGCCTGGGTTCTATTGCTAAGCCCCAGAGCCCTGAGCATAGCGCTGACATGCACCTTAACAGTGTTTTCTGACAGGTCCAGTTCTCGGGCAATCTGCTTATTTGAGCGGCCCTGAGTAATCCGCAGCAGAATATCCATTTGTCGGTCGGTCACCAGCGCTGAAATTATGTCTATATCGGCACCTGAATCCACCTCGTCAATTACTCGAGCCACTTCCGGCATAGATTCAATTAATGAGTCAGGCACATAGCGCTCACCAGATAATGCCTTAGCTATAGCTTCAAAAAGCGCATCTTTAGGTGCAGATTTAGTAACAAAGCCGGCGGCACCAAAATCGAGACATTTGCGGATATGAGTTGGATTTTCAGAGGCGGACAACACAATCAGTGGGAGCTTGGGATAACTCTCACAGAGCATTTCAATAAAGTTAAACCCACCGGCACCGCCGGGCATAAATAGGTCTACGATCGCCAGATCAATGCTTTCTTTCGCCAGAATCGTTAGAGCTGTATCACCATGATCTGTGGTGGTTACCTGTATATCATCAAATTCTTCGCTTAAAGTCGCCTTGAGGCCAACGCAGACGAAAGCATGATCATCAACAATAAGAACGTGCATAATTTCATTCCTTGATTTCACTTCCGTTGTGCGATTCAACCCAGCCATCCATTCCAAAATAATCGTGCGCTTTTATAAATGAACACTTAATAGCTCAAAATAGCCCAGGAGGCGTCAGCATAGCAAAAACAACCGAGTTTGATCGATATATTTGGGGGATGCTTTAAACAGTCATCCCAACCCTATGACGGACTGGCTAGTCTGCTAATCGAGCTATTTAGAGTCTGGTTAGCTAAACGGTGCTTGCCTGGGCTGGTAATAATATGAAAGGCCAGAGAGCAACAACAGCTACCAGAAATAACTTTTTTATAATCAATCCCTAATTCAGTCTTTGCTTCCCTGTGGCGGTTCCAGACGCCAGCGTCCGGGAATAACAGTGTAACGGCCATTTTGTGACATAGATCACATTTCATCTGTGAGCAATATTAAGCGTAGACCATGGGCATGGCCTGTCAAGGTATGGAATTATTTGCAGGCAATAAAAAAGGCGATCTTTAAGATCGCCTTTTTCGCTGCTGGATAAGCTGGAGGCTTAGCCCAACTTTTCCTTGATACGTGCAGATCGACCTGAACGCTCGCGCAGGTAGTACAGCTTGGCGCGACGAACCGCACCGCGGCGCTTGACTTCAATGCTATCAACCAGTGGGCTGTAAGTCTGGAAGGTACGCTCTACGCCAATACCATTTGAGATTTTGCGTACAGTAAATGCGGAGTTTAGCTGGCGGTTTTTCTTAGCCAGTACCACACCTTCAAAGGCCTGAAGACGCTCACGAGTGCCCTCCTTTACCTTTACCTGAACAACCACGGTATCACCTGGGCTGAAATCTGGAATTTCTTTGGTCATCTGCTCTTTTTCTAGGGCAGCGATAATATTGGTCTTGCTAGTCATTTCTTGCTCCTCAATTTTCATTGGTTGGTGGCTGTGCCACCTGATTTAGAGCTCTGTACAGAGAGGATGAACATTATCCATTGTCATCGTCCGCCAGCGCAGCACTCACTTCCTTGAGTAGGGCCTGTTGCTCAGCATTGAGCCGCAGGCTGTCCAATAAGTCTGGTCTTCTTTGCTGGGTTCGCACTAATGACTGCTGCAAACGCCAACGTCTAATCTTTTCGTGGTTGCCAGAGAGTAGTACTTCTGGAACCTCTAGGCCCTGGTAATGCTCTGGCCTGGTGTAGTGCGGACAGTCCAGCAGACCGTCCGCAAAGGAGTCCTGGTCGGCGGAATCCTTGTGCCCCAGCGCACCGGGGAGTTGGCGAACCAGGGCATCCATTAGCACCATAGCCGGCAGCTCTCCGCCGCTGAGCACATAGTCACCAATGGACCATTCCTCATCAACTTCCAACTGTATCAATCTCTCGTCGATACCTTCGTAGCGACCAGCCACCAGTATCAGTGACTGCTGTTTGGCGAAACCATTGACTGCACTCTGGTTTAACACCGAGCCCTGGGGGGAAAGATACACCACCAGCGCTTTGTTATCTGTCCATTCTCTGGCAGCTGATATGGCCCTTCGCAACGGCTCTATCATCATTACCATACCTGGCCCGCCCCCGTAGGGTCGGTCGTCGACCGTCTCATGGCGGTCTTCGGTAAAATCTCTCGGGTTGTAGCTGGTTATCTCCAGCAACCCCTGTTTGACGGCCCGACCGCTGATACCATGGTCGGTCAATGCTGCAAACATCTCTGGGAACAGGGTAATCAATGCAATTTTCATTCATCTGACCTCTGCGCCCAATACTTCCTGAACCCTAGAACTCGGGGTCCCAAACTACGTCGATGGTGCCATTCTCAATGTCTATCCTGGTGACAAACTGCTCTGCGTAGGGGATTAATCGCTCTTCACGATCGACGCTCTGCGCGTCTCCCACAACTACCAGCACATCATTGGCGCCGGTCTCTAGCAGAGACTTCACAAGTCCCAGGCGGATCTCTTGTCCCTCAAAGAAGCTTGTGACTGCAAGCCCTTCAAGTTGATGCCAGTAGAACTCCTGGTTACTGAGGACGGGCAGCAGGGACTTATCCACTAAAATATCTTGCTGACACCAGGCGCGGGCGATATCTCTATCGTCAACACCTTTAATATGCACTACCAGCCCATCACCCTGACGCTTCCAGTCGTCCACCAGTACCTGCTGTCGACCGTCAGGCGTATCAATCCACCAGGGTTGGTAGTCAAAAACCGCTTCTAACTGTTGGGTGTAGGAGTGGACTTTGACCCATCCCCGCACACCAAATACTGCTGTAATCCGCCCAACTACAAGTGTTTCCAATGGAAGACTCCCGGGCTGCAGTACCAATTAAGCTGCTGCTTTGGCAGCCTCTTTAACCAGTGCAGTCACGCGCTCGCTGATCTGTGCTCCCTGGCCCTGCCAGTAGGCAACGCGCTCTAGATCAACACGCAGACGCTCTTCACCGCCACGGGCAATCGGGTTAAAGAAGCCAATACGCTCAATGTAACGAGCATCGCGCGCATTGCGCGAATCAGAAACTGTGAGGTGGTAAAACGGGCGTTTTTTGGAGCCGCCACGAGCCAATCTAATTGTTACCATTTACTAAAATCCTGTGTTCAAGCGGCATAATCACCTACTTGATGCTTTATATTTTACTGTCACTTCAGGCCCTGAATGCGCTGTTGCTCGGTCTGTTTTAACCGATCCACGCAACCATAGCAGGACCCCCACGAAAGGCGCGGTATATTACGTCAAAAGAAGATGAAAGGAAACTACTTTTAGCGCTAATTAAAAGCCTTTGGAATAGACTGCAAAATAGCCCGCAAGCCCCGCCGCACTGAGGTTAGAACTTTGGAAACCCACCTGGGGGCAAACCGCCACCCGGAGGCGCCATACCGCCCATACCACGCATCATGTTCTGCATACCCTTGCCCTTCATTTTTTTCATCATCTTACCCATTTGCTTGTGCTGTTTAAGCAATCGGTTGAGATCTTGAATGCTGGTACCTGAACCACTGGTGATACGTCTTTTGCGGGAGCCATTTAGAATATCCGGATTGGCGCGCTCTTTGGGCGTCATGGAATCAATAATGCACTCCATGCGACCAAACTGGCTGGTAACGTCGTTTTGCTGAGCCATTTGCGCCATATTGCCCATGCCCGGTAGTTTGTCCATCAAACCGGCCATGCCCCCCATATTTTTCATCTGCTGAAGCTGTTCGCGGAGATCTTCAAGGTCAAAACCCTTGCCTTTTAAGACTTTTTTGGCCAGTTTCTCGGCTTTTACCTTATCTACTTTGCGCTCAACCTCTTCGATCAGGCTGAGCACATCGCCCATTCCCAGTATGCGCGAGGCAATACGCTCGGGATGGAAAGGCTCCAGAGCGTCTACTTTCTCTCCCACACCCAGGAATTTAATCGGTTTACCAGTGACCTGACGGACAGAGAGCGCAGCACCACCGCGGGCGTCGCCATCCACCTTAGTCAGGATAACGCCAGACAGGGGAAGAGCTTCATTAAAGGCTTTGGCCGTATTGACGGCGTCCTGACCTATCATCGCATCTATCACAAAGAGTGTTTCAATGGGGTTGGCCGCGGCGTGAACCTGTTTGATCTCGGCCATCATCTCTTCATCAATCGCCAGCCGACCTGCGGTATCAATAATTAGCACATCGGCAAATTTGGTCTTGGCCGCGGCAATGGCGCTGTTAACAATATCTACGGGTTTTTGGCTGGCTTCGCTGGGGAAGAATTCAGCGCCAACCTCTGAGGCCAGCGTCTTCAGCTGCTGTATAGCGGCGGGACGATAGACATCCGCTGATACCACCATCACTTTTTTCTTCTCTCTGTCCTGCAGATAACGGGACAGCTTGGCTACCGAGGTAGTTTTACCTGCGCCCTGCAGACCTGCCATCAGAATAATTGCCGGTGGTTGGGCTGCCAGGTTAAGGGACTCGTTCTTCTCCCCCATCACCGCTTCGAGCTCAGCCTGGACGATTTTCAGAAATTGCTGGCCCGGGTTTAGGCTGCTGCTCACTTCGGTGCCAACGGCGCGCTGTTTTACCTGCTCGACAAACTCTTTTACTACGGGCAGCGCCACATCTGCTTCAAGAAGCGCCATACGCACTTCGCGCAGGGTTTCCTGGATATTTTTCTCACTGAGACTGGCTTTCCCGGATATCTTTTTAAGACTTTGGGAGAGGCGATCACTCAAACTTTCGAACATGGCCATGCAATTTGCTTCCAACTCACGAATTAAGGCAGGCATTATAGCAATAATTTTGTCCTGCTCTTCACCCTGTGTGCTGAATATGCCACACTTCGTTAGGCTATTTTAAGAATTGATATGATGACAGGCTCAATACTGGGGTTCGCTGCCATTGCCACCTATCTGGCAGGATGGTTCTTCCATCAGCGGCAACTGCGTCTCGACAAGCAAACTCAGCCATTGGCACTGCAGCTGGTTGCTGCTGGTGCTATTGTTCTGCATGGTTTGGCTATTGCCGCTATGTTGTTTGTAGACGGTGGCCTGGATTTAAGCCTACTTAAAATTATTGCCCTGCTGGCTCTGGTGATCAATATTCTGGTGTGGATTAGCGGCTTGAAAAAGCCCCTGCAAAGTCTGAATTTATTTTTATTCCCCATCTCTGCGCTGAGTTTGCTGATTGCGCTGCTCAGTCCCAGCACCAAGCCTGCGCTGACAATGTCTGCCGATATGCAGGCCCATGTTCTGATTTCACTCCTTGCCTACAGCCTTTTGGCCATAGCTGCGCTGCAGGCGCTGCTGGCGGGCTATCAGGATTGGCAGCTCAAACACAAGCATCAGAATCTGCTGATGCGCACCTTTCCTCCGGTCCAGACTATGGAAGCCCTGCTGTTTGAGCTGATCTGGGCTGGGGAAATACTGCTGACACTGTCGCTGCTCAGCGGCTTTTTGTTCTACGATGATTTGTTCGCCCAGAAGCTGGTACACAAGGTGGTGTTTAGCCTGGTGGCCTGGGCCGTCTATGCCATACTGCTCTGGGGTCGTCATTACCGTGGCTGGCGCGGCAACAAGGCTATTCGCTGGACCTGGGCTGGCTTCAGCGCTATTTTGCTGGGCTTTATTGGCAGTAAATTTGTGGTTGAGTTTATCCTCTCGTGAGGATTTTTTCAGTGCAAAAAGCCTGTTGCTAAAAACGGTAAACTAATCCAACATAATCGCCCTTAAATTCAGAGGTCCTCATTCATTGGATGGTTCACACCCCCTGGTGTTGTGGTTAACACTTGTAGTTCTTCTAATCGTATCCGCTTTTTTCTCGGGCTCAGAAACCGGCATGATGTCGCTGAATCGCTATCGGCTGCGCCATCAAAGGAAAAAGAGCTCTGGCGCTAGGCGCGCCGCTAAGCTACTGGCCAAACCGGACAGGCTGATTGGCCTTATTCTGATTGGCAACAATGCGGTAAATATTCTGGCGGCAATTATCGCCAATATGCTGGCTATCCTCTATGTGGGCGAAGCGGCTGCACCCTGGGTGGCCACTGCATCCCTGACCATTACTGTGCTGGTCTTTTCAGAGGTTACACCTAAGACAATCGCTGCCCAAAACCCCGAGTGGTTTGCCTTTAGAGCCAGCCATATTCTCAAACCCCTGTTGCAGCTTTTGACCCCATTGGTGTGGCTGGTCAATAAACTCACCAATGCGGTGATCTCTCTGCTCGGCTTTGACCCCAATAAAGACCGCGATGATGGTTTGGATACCGAGGAGCTCAAGTCTCTGGTGGATGTCTCTGGCCACAAGCTCTCAGACAGTAACCAGGGCATGCTGAAGGGTATTCTCGATCTGGAGAATGTGACCGTGGAGGATATTATGATCCCCCGCAACGAGATCAAGGGCCTGGACCTTGAAGACAGTATCGAAGAGCTAATGAATACTATTGTGTCTTCCGAATACACCAGGCAGCCGCTGTATGAGGGTGATATCAATAATATTGTGGGTATCTTCCATGTGCGCAAGGCAAATCATTTGTTGCGCTCTGAGCAGGTGACCCATAAAGCCCTGATGCGCTTTGCCGAAGATGTTTACTTTATTCCGGAGAGCACCACCTTAACCCAACAGCTGCTTAACTTTAAAAAGAACCGCAACCGCTTTGCGGTGGTGGTAGATGAATACGGCGAGGTGCAGGGGCTGGTGACGCTGGAGGATATTCTGGAAGAGATTGTTGGCGATTTCACCACCAATACCGCCGATGAGGTTGAAGAGGTTATTCCCCGCGGCGATGGTAGTTACGAGATATATGCTGTGGCCACAATTCGTGAGATCAACAAGGCTACCGGCTGGGCCCTGCCAACAGATGGCCCTAAAACGCTGAATGGTTTGGCTCTAGAGCAACTGGAGAGCATTCCCGACGGCAATGTCAGCTTTATAATTGATGGTTTCAAATTTGAGACAGAGCAGATTAACGAGACTATGATCAAAACACTGATAGTCACCTGCCTTGAGCCCAAGAAAGTTCAGGAAGAGTAATCAGCCGTGGGAGGCAATCAATAGAATGGGTTGTTCTTCTGGTTGCGCTCACCACAGAGCACCAATACATCCAGGCGCTGGTGGTTGTCCAGATAGCTCCACTCACGTATCTCTTTACTGGTGCGGTAGCAACCTATACAGATATCCTGGTCGTTAAGCGAGCAGATAGATGTGCAGGGAGAGGCAACTGGTTTGTCTAACATTAGCGCTTTACCTCAACCAGATCAGTGACCATTTTTAGCCCCTTCTCTACATAATGGGCGGCTGAGCCCAATAAAAACTGTCGAGTCTGTTCATCATTCTCGCGCACGACCTTTCCCGGAGAACCTATAACCAGCGAGCCGTCGGGGATAACTGCGCCAGCTTTAACCAATGTATTAGCGCCGATAATGCAGTCGCTGCCCACTTTGGCACCGTCGAGAATAACTGCATTAATACCCACCAGAGTGCGGTCGCCCACCTCCAGCCCATGAATCATAGCGTTGTGACCCACAGTCACATCCTCACCAATAATCAGCGGCTGGCCCGGATCGCAGTGCAGTACAGCACCGTCTTGAATATTGCTGCGCTCGCCCACCTCAATCAGGTCACAGTCGCCACGAATAACGGCATTAAACCAGACGCTGGAGCCTTTCTTGAGCACCACTTTACCCATTACATCAGCACTCTCAGCCACAAATACCGACTCGTGAATCTCTGGAATATCGCTGCCAATACGGTAAATCATTGCTGACCTCTCTCGCGTAATTCTTGAATTAACTCTTCGCTGGGGTATTCTAATTCAACAGCAGCATCCAGGGTACTATTAAACAGGTCTACCAGCACGTTGAGGGTAAAGCCCCAAATTTTATAACCCTTATACGGCAGACAGGGAAAACTGAGAGCACCGTGCTTATTTTTTAAGTCAAAATATTGGTAGTTGTTAATATCGGTAAACAAACTGACAGGCGCATCAAATATAGAGGCTATCTCTGATGGCTCGGAGCGCAGCTTGAGTGGCCCCTGAGCCAGCCCCACAAAGGGTGTTACACGAAGTCTGCGCCTCTTTGGTGAGGCCGCTGGCAACATGGCAATAGGCTCTACCAGAGTCGGTGCCAATCCAATTTCTTCCTCTGTTTCCCGCAGCGCTGTATGGAGCAGATCCCTGTCTGTTCGGTCCCACATGCCGCCCGGAAAGGCAACTTCGCCAGCGTGATTATTCAGATGCATTGCCCGCTGAGTTAACACCACCTGGGGATTATCCTGATCACCGTGCAACAGAACCATCACCGCAGCTAAAGAGCCTGAATCTTGTCGGCTAGGCTGTGCGGGATTAAGTGGAAATTTTTTTAATTGATTTTTGATCGTTTCAAGCATTTGTGCATTATACTCGGCTGACTATATTTTCTGAGCTTTTCATGAATTTTTGTTCCGCTTGCGGCAATGCCGTTATAAAAAAGATACCTGAGGGTGACAATCGGGAACGTCATGTCTGTGTGACCTGTGAGATTATCCATTATCAGAATCCCAAGGTTATTGCCGGCGTATTGCCCATCTACGGCGATCAGGTGTTGCTGTGCAAACGCTCTATTGAACCTCGCCATGGTTTTTGGACTCTGCCAGCGGGTTTTTTGGAGAACGGAGAATCCTCTCTGGATGGTGCACTGCGGGAATGTGTTGAAGAAGCCAATGCTCAGGTTATCAACCCCTCTTTATATGGGCTGTTTGATATTCCTCAGATCAACCAGGTCTATGTGTTCTACAGGGCAGAATTGGCTGAGCCAGTTTTTGGCCCCAGCTCAGAATCCTCAGAGGTAGCCCTGTTTGATGAGGCTGATATTCCCTGGTCTGAACTGGCCTTTCCCGTTGTGGAGCTAGCTCTTGACCATTACCTTAGGGATCGTCAAACCGGAGAATATGAGGTCAAACATGAGCAGATAGCCCGGCCCTGGCGCAGCAGACGAGCTTAGAGCCCGGCTAATTAAAAATGCAGTTGCAAAGCTAAAAAGTAGCCTTCAAATTTGGCGTCTGACTGCAACTCATCGAGATCATCCAACTCAATCAACTGAGATCTGTAACCCAGAATAATGCCCGCATCCATGGCTGGCAGTACATCGAACTCATAATTTAGCTGAGCAGACCAGTCCACCAATCTAAATTCGTCCACATTAATCCAGTTCGCTGAAAGCTCGGCGACTAATCCAGTGGTAGGTACAGCTACCCCCAATTTGCCATATAGCATTGGCACCACAGCCTCTAACTCAATAGTCTCCTGTTGGGTTGAGCCGACCAGACTGGCCTCACCATCAAATAGCCTGGCAGTTACTCCCAGATCTAAATCGATAATGTTGTCCAGCAGCTCATAGTAGAAAGTTGCGTCTGTGTGGGTGAGATCTAGGCTAATATCGGCCTGCTGACTGGTGGTAAATGGATTGCCGTTTAAATCTGTGCCAGCAGTGATAAGGGCGCTGCCAGTCCAATTCATCTCGCTGTGTTGGAGTCGCAGATTGGGCAGCAGGGGAAGTGGGTGTTCGATGGCCATATAGGCAAATCCGTTGCTCTCTTCCTCAAGATTCAGTGTGGACTCCAGATCTATATCGGTGCGACCAATACCGCCTGCGGGAGCGCTCTGCCAGGAGCCCGCTCCCAGATAGAGGCCCATAAAATCTGCGGCGGCGGTCAGAGGGGTAAGTGCTATCGCAGCACTGAGTAATTGAGATACAGGTTTCATGATGGGTCCTTGGAGACTGATAAAATTTAGCAGCTATGTTAGCCAACCCTGCACAGCCAATATGTGATCCACTTCGCCAACAGGTAAATCAAAAAACCCCGCGAGGTTAGACGCGGGGTTTTTATTTTGCCTGTGGCCACTGCCCAATATTACAGAGCGTCGGCATTCTCCGACAGATACTCGGCCACACCTGCAGTGGTATCTTTCATGCCTTTGTCGCCGCGGTTCCAGCCTGCGGGGCAAACTTCACCGTGCTCTTCGTGGAAGCTCAGTGCATCAACCATACGCAGCATTTCATCTACATTGCGACCCAGGGGCAAATCGTTGACTACCTGATGACGAACCATACCCTGCTCATCGATCAAGAAAGAACCGCGGAAAGCAACTCCGTCAGCAGGATGCTCAACATCATAGGCCTGGCAGATCTCGTGCTTTACATCTGCAACCAATGTGTAGCGAACTGCACCAATGCCACCGTCATTAATAGCGGTATTGCGCCATGCGTTGTGAGAGAACTGGGAGTCGATAGACACACCTATTACCTCTACACCACGCTTTTGGAATTCTTCGTAACGATGATCAAAAGCGATCAACTCAGAGGGGCAGACAAAGGTAAAGTCTAGCGGGTAAAAGAAAACTACAGCCTTCTTGCCCTTGATAGCTTCGCTGAGGTTAAAGTTATCGAGGATTTCTCCGCTTCCAGTAACTGCTGCTGCGGTAAAATCAGGTGCTGATCGTCCAACTAAAACACCCATAAAGTGCTCCTTTAATAAAAAAATAAAATTGAAATTCAAAGAATAGATTGTACGGAGATAATGGCACTGGGGATGGCCATCAGCCAATTGAAATTGGCTATTGTTTTGATAGAACAGCTGGGGACCCTAAACGGTTGACATCGAGATGATAGACGGCAAAAAGCCTGGATGGGGATCCAGGCTTTTTAATTGAGCTGAGGGCTCTTTATTCCGCTGAGGGCTCTTTATTCGGCTGAGGGCTCTTCACCTATAGCTTCATCAATCAAAGGTTTGAGTTCACCTTTCTCCTGCATTTCCGTCACTATGTCGCAGCCGCCAATTAACTCTCCGGCAACCCAGAGCTGAGGGAAGGTAGGCCAGTTGCCGAAGGCTGGCAGATTACTGCGGATTTCCGGGTTAGACAGAATATCCACATAGGCAAAGCGCTGGCCGCAGGCCATAAGGGCCTGCACTGTGCGTGCAGAAAAACCACATTGAGGCTGATTGGGAGACCCTTTCATGTAGAGAAGTACTGAGTTGTTTTCCACCTGATCGCGGATCGTTTCCATAATGTCCATTAAGACAAACCTCTAAAGATAATAGCTAGTTGTGTATGGCTGGAATGGTACCAATTTCAACGACGCTGATACAGGGCTTCAGGTTAATAATTTTTAGTTGTCGATAAATCCATAGGGACTCGCGGGATAAATGCTATTTTTTTGATAATGCAAATGAGAACGATTTGCATTTGCGTTTAATCAGGGCTATAGTCTCGTCTTAAATAACTTATCCCATTAAATTTAATTCTTTTTAGGAGTTCACTGATGTACAAAAAGATTCTTGCCCTAGCAATTGGCTTGAACCTAACTGCAACAGCACAGGCAGAGACGCCAACACTAGAGCAGATGTGGCAGATGATTCAGAATCAGCAGGCTGAAATTGCCGAGCTTAAAAGCCAGCTAAAAGAAACTGAAGTTATAACAGAAGCTACTATTACCGCCGTAGAGCAGATCGCACTTGCACCTGCTGCTGCCAGTAAAACCACTTTCGGTGGATATGGCGAGGTACATTACAACAGTCTTGAAAAAGATGATGCCTCTGCCACCAAGGATGAGGTAGATTTTCACCGCTATGTGATGTTTACCGGTCATCAGTTTAGCGACAAAATTCGCTTCTTCTCTGAGCTGGAGCTGGAACATAGCATTGCCGGTGAAGGCAAAGCGGGTGAGATAGAGCTAGAGCAAGCCTATATCGAATGGGATGCAACAGACAGCCTGTCTGCAAAGGCTGGACTATTTTTGATGCCTATAGGCCTGCTCAATGAAACCCACGAGCCCAATACTTTTTATGGTACCGAGCGCAATAATGTTGAGAAAAATATTATCCCAGCGACTTGGTGGGAAGCCGGCGCTGCTTTAAACGGCGAACTGAGCCCTGGACTGAGCTACGACATTGCTGCCCACTCTGGATTGTATATTGCTGAAGGCAAGCACAAACCCCGCGATGGTCGCCAAAAAGTAGGCAAGGCTAAGGCCGACAATATGGCCTTTACCGGACGTCTAAAATACACCGCGATTCCCGGACTGGAAGTCGCTGCATCTCTGCAGTACCAGGCTGACGTGCGACAGGGTGAGGGGGCTGCCATTGATGGCACCCTATTTGAAACCCATGTCGCCTGGCAGAGAGACGATTTTCAGTTGCGCGCGCTCTATGCCCAGTGGGATTTTGATAATGTGATTAATGCCACTATGGATGGGGCCAGTGAGCAGACTGGTCTGTATATTGAGCCATCCTACAGACTGAACGAAAAACTGGGTTTATTTGCCCGTTATAGCCAGTGGGACAACAGTGCCGCCAGTGCTACAGATTCTGAAATCACTCAGATCGATCTGGGCCTCAACTACTGGCTACATCCCAATGTGGTATTCAAGCTTGACTACCAGAATCAGGATGCGCCAGGTGAAAAAGGCTATGACGGTATTAATATGGGCGTCGGCTATTCTTTCTAAATGCACAGACTTAATTTCAAAGCCCTGATGCTGGTGGGTGCCATGCTACTAACCCCTTTGGTCTCACCCCTGGTGATGGCCAAAGGGGTTTATCAGTCTGGTCCAGATTTTATCGCCCAGACATTTGCCCCTGAAACGCCCAAACCTGGAGTTCTCTGGTTGACTGCAGAGATTCGACAGCAGGCCCAAAATATTCTCGACCGGCCTGTAGCTGGGTTGCGTGTACGCTATCATATGGCGGGAAGCAAAACTGCCTGGATACTGGAAGAGATTGGCAAAGAAATGCCAATCACCATTGGTATAGTCATCCATCAGGATAAAATCGAACAGATAAAAATTCTGGCTTACAGGGAGAGCCGCGGTGGCGAGGTGCGCTACCCAGCTTACACTGCTCAGTATCGTGGCGCATCACTGACCCAGGACATGAAGCTGAATCAAAATATAGACGGTATTACTGGCGCTACATTATCTATGTGGGCGGTAAATAAGGTAGCAGCTCTCGCTTTGTATTATCATAGCCAAACCAAGAAAACAGACTAGTACTAACCTGATTGATAAGGCTCGCCGTGGATATTAAGAAGTCGATTATTCTGAACCTGCGCTGGCATCGACGTATAGGTCTGTCGGTGTTTGTGGTGATGATTTTCTTGGCTATTACCGGCTTTGCTCTCAACCACTCCCCTGCCCTCAGTCTAAGTAAAATCAATTTAACTAGCGACTGGCTGCTGTCCTGGTACGGTGTAGCACCCCAGAGAGCGGAGGCATATGCTGTTGCGGATAACTGGGTTTATGGCACTGGCTCAGAGCAGCTGTATTTTAACCACCAGCCCCTGGGTTATTGCCCGCCGCCACTAGCTGCTGTGGCCACCACTGATCAATTAATTGTCGCCCTGTGCAAGGGCTCTATGGCTCTGCTAACTCCCCAAGGATTATTACTGGAAACCTTTAATCAGGTACAGGGCCTGCCTGCCAATAGCACTGGTCTGGCCTCCATTGACCAGAGAATTATTGTTCTAGGTGAGGCTATGGCCTGGGAATTTGATCCCGAACTGTTAAATCTCAGCGCTGTCGATGATCTGTCAATAATAAACCAGGCGAGTATTTTGCAGCCCGCTACTCTGCCCCCAACCTTTAATAGCGGAGACAATAGCCAGGGGATTTCACTGGAAACCCTGATTGTCGATCTACACAGTGGCCGCTTTTTTGGCGATGCCGGCGTACTGTTCGTGGACATTGTTGGGCTGCTGATCTGCTTTTTGGCTTTTACCGGCCTCTGGGCCTGGGTTAACCACCAGCGGTTGCGCAAACAGTAACAGCTAAATCCTCGGTTGCCAGCATAAAAAAACCGCTATATCATCGGCCAATACTATAAAAATAATCATAAAGGGCAGCACTGCTGCCTTTTTTTATTGTAATAAATAGGGATTAACCTCCCGAAGTAGGATTGTTATGACTACAGAAGCTCTAATGAATACTTACGGCCCAAGAGCTGCCACTCTGGTTAAGGGAGAAGGCGCCTGGCTGTGGGACGATAGGGGAAATAGGTATCTCGATGGGCTATCAGGTATTGCTGTCTGTGGTCTGGGCCATTCTCACCCGGCCATAGCTACTGCTGTTGCCCAGCAGGCCTCTGAACTCACCCATTGTTCCAATTTTTTCGCCATTCCCAACCAACAGGC
>ENA-OUOG01000110-OUOG01000110.1-marine-metagenome-genome-assembly--contig:-NODE-110-length-97042-cov-5.532512_pt1 | contig 97042 bp, 103 predicted proteins | sample MGYA00248635_ERZ508505 | MGnify/ENA primary metagenome ERZ508505 (study PRJEB26176, sample SAMN06267871) | marine metagenome | isolation source: Saanich Inlet, British Columbia, Canada | place: Pacific... | reverse complement strand
TTTTATCAGTTACTCGTTTTGACTTTATTGGGTGCAGTCTTTTATTATTGTACCCTAATAGTTGCCTTTGCGGTTTACTTTGTCTTTTGGCATAGCATTCCTTCTATCAAAGAGCAATCGCAGTTTCTTTTTGGTGATGCCAACAACAATCACCTGCTCGTGTATATTAAAAAAGCCCTTTTGTATTGGCTTCTTTCTATGGTAATTCTTGGAATTTTGTACACCATGCTCAAAGATTCCAACCAAGAAATGCTTTCCATTTTCTTTTGTTTTTTGGCAGCCATTACATTCCCACACGCGTTTGTTATTTTAAAAATGAAAGAAAAAAACACATAAAAATCTAACCCTTTAATTGTTAAGGAATCTCCTTTGAAATCCTTAAATTTGTAGCTTATTTTTAAAGATAAAAATCATGTTCAATAGTTTAAGCAATCAACTTGATAAAGCTTTTCATGTACTGAAAGGGCACGGAAGAATTACGGAAATCAACGTTGCGGAAACTACCAAAGAAATTCGTCGTGCCTTGTTGAACGCTGACGTTAATTTCAAAATTGCCAAAGAATTCACCAATAGAGTGAAAGAAAAAGCCATTGGGCAGGAGGTATTAACTTCCCTAAAACCTGGACAATTGCTTACCAAAATTGTTAAGGATGAATTGACCGAACTCATGGGCGGATCGTCCGATCCTATCAATATATCCAAAACCCCTTCTGTTATTCTCATGGCGGGATTACAAGGGTCGGGGAAAACCACATTTTCAGGAAAACTCGCCAATTATCTACAGACGAAAAAATCCAAAAAACCCCTATTGGTTGCCTGTGATGTCTATCGTCCGGCAGCAATCGATCAACTACAGGTTGTTGGAGAAGCCATAGGTGTTGAGGTTTTTTCAGAACCCGAAAATAACAACCCCGTTTCAATTGCAACCCATGCCCTAAAACACGCCAAGCAAAACGGACACAATGTTATCATCATTGATACCGCAGGACGTTTGGCCGTAGATGAGCAAATGATGAAAGAGATTGCCGATATTCATCAAACACTACAGCCCCAAGAAACCTTGTTTGTTGTCGACTCTATGACGGGGCAAGATGCGGTAAATACGGCTAAAGCCTTCAACGATATCCTTAATTTTGACGGTGTAGTGCTTACCAAACTCGATGGGGATACACGAGGTGGGGCAGCGCTATCCATTAAATCTGTAGTTGATAAGCCGATCAAATTTATTGGTACAGGAGAAAAAATGGAAGCCATTGATGTCTTTCATCCCGATCGAATGGCAGACCGAATTCTGGGAATGGGGGATGTGATTTCGTTGGTGGAACGTGCTCAAGATTTTTACGACGAGGAGGAAGCCAAAAAGTTGAGTAAAAAAATTGCAAAAAGCCAATTTGGTTTTGACGATTTTTTGACTCAAATCCAACAAATCAAAAAAATGGGAAACATGAAAGATTTGGTCGGAATGATTCCCGGAGCCGGAAAAGCCATGAAAGATGTGGATATTGACGACGATGCTTTTAAGCACATCGAAGCATTGATTCATTCGATGACTCCCACTGAACGCTCCCAACCCAAATTGATCAATCCCAGTCGAAAAAAGCGTATTGCTTCTGGATCGGGTCAAACCATTCAAGATGTCAACAAACTTTTGAAACAGTTTGAGCAAATGAGTAAAATGATGAAAATGATGCAGGGTGGAGGCTCCAACAAACTCATGCAGATGATGCAAGGAATGCGATAAAATAATTAGTATGATACTTTTAGACGGAAAGAAAACCTCCAATCAAATTAAAGAAGAAATTGCGGCAACAGTAAGCCAAATGAAATTACGTGGCGAACGCACTCCGCATTTGGTGGCTGTTTTGGTAGGACAAGACGGGGCTAGCCTTACCTATGTAGGCAGCAAGGTACGTTCTTGCGAACGAATTGGGTTTGAATCCACACTCATTCATCTCGACGAAGCTACTTCTGAAGAAGCTTTGTTGGACCAAATCGATCAACTTAACAACGATCCCAATATCGATGGATTTATTGTTCAATTGCCATTGCCCAAGCACATCAATGAAGAAAAAGTACTCATGGCTGTTGATCCCGACAAAGATGTTGATGGTTTTCATCCGACGAATTTTGGAAAAATGGCGTTGGATATGGAAACGTTTATTCCAGCAACCCCTTTTGGAATCATGGAGTTGTTAAAGCGCTATGAAGTCGATACCCAAGGAAAGCATACTGTAGTGATTGGGCGAAGCCATATTGTAGGAAGACCAATGAGCATTTTGATGAGTCGCAAAGGAAATCCAGGAAATGCTACTGTTACTTTGACTCACAGTAGAACCCAAAACATCGAACAGTACACACGCGAAGCCGATATTGTGATTTCGGCTTTGGGAGTTCCTAATTTTTTGACAGCCGATATGATCAAAAAAGGAGCTATTGTCATTGATGTAGGAATAACACGCGTTCCCGATGCCAACCATCCCAAGGGCTATGTCATTACAGGAGATGTTGATTTTGAAGCAGTAAAAGAAAAAGCGAGCTATATTACGCCTGTTCCAGGCGGTGTGGGACCTATGACCATTGCTATGTTACTTCAAAATACCCTGTTGGCCAGAAAACGCCATGGGTAAAGGACTTGTGTACGATTAGTGGCGTGTTTAAGCAACTAATTTATCAAATAAAAACCGAATAGAAAATCCGCTAGGATTTTCGTAAGTAGGCGAGAACCAGCCATTAATTATACACGGTGTTGTCAGTAGTACTTATTTTTCAGTTGTTAAATATCCATTGATAATTTTAGATTTCCTCCTAATCCTTCTCGGATGATTCGCATTAAAGTTGAAAGTCTAATATCACTTGCGTTATTCTCGATTCGAGAAATATAGTTTTTAGTTGTTCCTACTTTTTCAGCAAGTTGTTGTTGGGTCAAATGTTGTTTTTTTCGTGCCTCTTGAATTAAAACTCCAATTTTAAATGTTTCAAATTCTTCTTGAAATTCATCACGAGATTCAGTTCCGATTTTTCCGTATTGTTCGTCTAAATGGTCATCAAAAGATGTAATTCTTTTATCTGCTTTCATAACTTAACTTGCCGTGGTTATAGTGGTGCTCGCCACTTTTAAGTTATCATTTGTTTTTATAATATTCTTTCTTTAATCGTTCCGCTTTTTTAATTTCCTTTGTGAGTGTTTTCTGCGTTTTCTTTTGAAATCCGCTCAACAGAATTATTAAATTTCCTTTGTCGAAAAAACAGAAAATTCTGAATATTCCATTTCCTGCTGAAATTCGCACTTCCCAAAGTCCGTCAGTATTCGTAAGATTTTTTAAAAATTTCTTTGGAACAATTCGAGTATTTCTCAAAAGCAAAAGAGTCCAATCTATTTTCTTACGAACAATGAGCGACTGTTTTAAATAGAAATTTTTAAAGTGGTTTTCGTAAAATCCTATTTCTCTTTTAAATTCGCCCAACTTGTTAGTCGTTAAATTCAGAACAAAGTTACCTAAAAAGGTAACATTTCCCAAATTTAATACTGTTTTTTAATGTGAAAATGGATTTTCAGGTATTACTGGTAACGGTGAGTGTAAAAGCCGTTTCAATGGTTTTTTACACATTGTTGTGCAACGTTTTTTTATCGGTTAAATCACTCCACCGATTAAAGTGAGTGATAAATTTTAAATTTTTAATTATGAATCATTTGATTTTCTTTTTTCTCCGAAATGTTCAGAGTTTTCTAAAACTCTTAAAAATTCATTGTAATATTTTCCCAAAAAATTTTGTCCATCAGCCCTCGTTTGAGGAGAATAATATTTGTCAATGTCTAAATCTCGAAGATTGTCAAACTTTAAATGTTTCGCCATCTCTTGGAGTAGGATTATTAAGTACTTCCCACTGTCAGATAGTTCAGAAGAATTTGGTGCAGTCGCTTTGTAGAGTTCCCCATACGCTTTACGAACAGATTCAACTTTATGAAAAACAGCATCAATTTGATTTAAAGCAACCACATACTCGTCCGTTCTTGGCAACAACCCCCTTTGACCCATTAAAACGCGGAAAATCTCCAATTGACGATTTTTTTCCGCCTCTTTCTTATCGAGAAGTCGAGTTACTTGAACAGCAATTAAAGGCGAAATGAGTATAGCTATAACGCTTATAATTCCGATTATCATATTTAGCTCCATTTTATGTTTTCAATATGTTGCACAACTATTGTGTATACACACCTTTGGTGTGTTTATTTCCGTTATATTTTTGTTTTTGTTCAACAATACTTCCCAAATCAGGATGTATTGTTGAACTTTTTGTTATATAAAAATCACCCCAAGGGACTTTATTTTTTGCAAGAGAATTTTTGATTTTGGAAGTACCACAGACTGCGTTTGAAGAACGCACAAAATTCCCTATTTCTAGAACAAGGGAAGAGTATGGTTTGTGTTTTGAAATCGCAGTGTGTTGCAGGTTGTTCATAAGCGTGGAAGCGATTTGGGGTCGTTTATACCGCTAATTTAGGAAAAAAAAGGAATAAAATCAATTACCGTTTGGAAATTTTGTTTCCGGTACTGCGTTGTCGGGAGCATTTGAATCGGTCAACAGCATCGCCTCTTCGTTGGGCGTGTTTGGTAGCTCGTCCTTGTACGCGTTTGCGCCACATGCGAAAGCTAGAAACCTTCATTTCGGTACGCATCAGTTCAATGACCGCTTGCTCTTTAATTCCAAATTGAAATTCAATGGCTTCAAACGGCGTACGGTCTTCCCATGCCATTTCAATAATACGGTCAATTTCTTGCGGGCTAAAAGAAGGAGGTGTTTTTTTCATAATTGTATCAAAAGCGTTCCGGGTGTTCAATAATTTGATAAGCACGTTCTTTGAGTGCTGTCAATTCTTCTTGTGGAATCTTGTCCAACAAACGGTACATCATTCCCATGCGGTGATTGTTTTTGAGGTGGGGGCGTTTGTCATCCAAAAAATTCCAATACAAACTGTTGAACGGACAGGCATCGTCGCCCAATCGTTTTTTGGGATTGTACACACACGACTGGCAATAGTTGCTCATTTTATGAATATAAGCTCCGGACGAAATATAGGGTTTGGTTGCTACTTTTCCTCCGTCGGCATATTGGCTCATGCCGCGAGTGTTGGGAAGTTGTACCCATTCCACCGCATCGGCATATATTCCCAAATACCATCGATCTACAGCATCGGGATCGGTTTGGGTGAGTAAGGCAAAATTTCCGGTAATCATCAATCGTTGGATGTGATGTGCATAGGCATGATCGAGCGAATTTTGAATGCTGTGTTGCAAGCAATTCATTTGGGTGTTTGCATCCCAATAAAAAGCCGGAAGCGATTGGGTGTTTTCCAACGCATTGAGCGATTTGTACTCGGGCATTTCCATCCAATACATGCCTCGCATATACTCACGCCATCCTATGATTTGCCGAACAAATCCTTCAATTTGTGAAAGTGAAATGCGGTCTTTGTTTTTTCTGTAAAAGGCAATGGTGTGGGTAACCACTTCCAGAGGGTTTATCATTTTGGTATTGAGGGCAAAGGATATTCTGGAATGAAACAAATTTTCTTCATCCGTATGCATGGCGTCTTGGTAAGTGCCAAAATGGTGAAGCAAATGCTCACAAAAATATTGGAGTTGTTCCAAAGCCTGCTCACGCGAAGTAGGGTACAAAAACGAATCGGCAGTTAACGTTCCCAAAGTGGCAATTCCGCTTTCTACGACCTCTTTGTAAATCGCAGTGATATTGCTTGTTTTAGGCACGTAGGCTTTCGCAATGGGGTCAGTGCCTTTCCACTTGTTGCGATTGTTTTTATCAAAATTCCAACTGCCTCCTTCGGGCTGATCACCTACCATGAGAATATCGAACTGCTTACGCATTTTTCGATAAAAATATTCCATTACAAACTGCTTTTTCCCTTGGTAAAACGATTTTAAGGTGGCTCTTGATGTCAAAAAATGTTCGGTATCAAACCCTTGGAAAGCAACCGATAAGGATGCACAAAAGGATTGCAATTGTATTTCCAATCGATATTCGTCTGGGTACAAATATTCAAAACGATTGGCGGTCAACTCCGACATCACTTGTTGGAGGTTTTTCTCCAATTGGTGCTGATTGTTAGCATCGTTGATGCGATAATACAGTACCGAATGCCCTTGTTTTTGAAGGCTTTCTGCAAAGCCACGCATTGCAGCAAAAAAGCCCACTACTTTTTGAACATGGTGTATGACATAATCTGTTTCCTGACGCATTTCAAACAGCACATAGGTTACTTGCGGTTGTACTTCTCGAAACCACGAGTGCTGCAAGTTGAGTTGGTCGCCAAGCAAAAGTCTTACTATCATGAGAATAGGGTAGTTTGCAGCCATTTTTTTTGATACGCTCCTTGCGCATCATAGCGTTGGGATTGGAGTGCAATGTTGAATTTGCGATCGCGGGGATCGTTCCCAACTCCTGCCACATACATCCAGTTTCCGTAATTGCTGTGGACATCGTAATCTAGGAGCATGGCTTCAAAATAGGCCGCTCCAATGCGCCAATCGACTTGCATTTCTTTGGTCAAATAACTGGCTACATTTTGCCGCCCTCGATTGCTCATCCATCCTGTGTGATTGAGTTCCAACATATTCGCATTGACAAACGGCTCCGAGGTTTGTCCTTGTATCCATTGATTGACAAGTTGTGAATCGTTTTTCCAATCGTAGTCTCTGCCCTTAATTCCTCCCAAGTAAAAAATACGGTCTTGGTGTTTTAAAGAAATGAATTTAAAATAATCCCGCCATGCCAACTCAAAAAACAGCCAGTAGGTGGATTGATTTTTTTCAACATTGCGTTCGTAGTCCATTAAGTCCCAATAAATCATTCTGGGCGAAAGGCTGCCATTGGCTAACCAGGTCGAGTATTTGGAACTGTAGTCTTTGCCTAGTAATCCATTTCGCGTTTTTTTATAAAACGAAAGTTTGTTGCTTTCCCAACCGTAATACTGCATGCGCTGCTTTCCCGCTTGGGTTCCTCCTTCAAAAGGAAATGCGGTTCGACTGTCTTGGGATGAGGCTTCAAGCCCCAAATCGTTTAACGATGGGGTAGAGTAACGTTCCGAAAGTACATTTTCTTTGGGCATGCATTGCGCCTTTAAAATCAGCGGTCGTACCGAGGCTTTTGCTTCGCATTGTTTTCGAAATTGTGTAAAAACTTCGGGCAACTGTTCGATTTCAAACGGAATATCGTTGGGATGAAACAAAAACTGATCGTAATGTTCGGAGAATACTACACTTTTATCGCAATTTTTTTGCACTTCCCTAAGTGTGTTTTGTTCTTCAGAAGTCCATTCTTTTTGCAGATAAATCGTTGCAACATCCCATTTTTTGATAAGGCCTGGCAATTCTTCTTGAGGCGATTTTTGACCAATAACCAAGGTGATATTAAGAGCTTCGAGTTCTGTTTGCAAAGCATCAACCGTTTCGATTAAAAATTGAGCGCGGTATTTTTCCGTTTTTTTAAAACCCCAAGAAGTGGTCTGATAATGAGCAGGGTCAAAGGTGTAATAGGCAATTACTTTTTGGTGATTGCAGCTCGCCAAATACAACGATTGATGGTCTTGAACCCTCAAATCATTTCGATACCATACGATGGCTGTTTCTTTCATTTTTACAACGTTTGCTACAATATATTACTTCATTCCAAACCGTTTCCCATTTTTTTCGCCAAGAGAAAGGGCGTTCGCACACAGGGCATATTTTGGTAGGTAGATTGCTTTTGAGAATCCGTTTCATTTTATTTCAAAGCACTTTTGTAAACCTCTAAGCAGCGTTCCCGCGCCATTTTGTGTTCTACTATAGGTTGTGCATAAGTAAGTTCTTGAAATTCGGGGACCCATTTTTGAATGTATTGGTGGGCTTTGTCAAATTTTTTGATTTGATCGGTAGGATTGAAAATTCTAAAGTAGGGAGCCGCATCTACGCCACATCCTGCCACCCACTGCCAGTTTCCTACATTGCTTGCCATTTCGTAATCCATTAATTTTTCAGCAAAATAGGATTCGCCCCAACGCCAGTCAATGAGCAAGTGTTTGCACAAAAAACTACCTACAAGCATCCGCACTCGGTTGTGCATAAAACCCGTTGCATTGAGTTCGCGCATTCCTGCATCTACAAAAGGATACCCTGTAGTTCCGTTGCACCAGCGTTCAAACTCATTTTCATTATTGCGCCATTCTATTCGTTCGTATTGAGGTTTGAAACAGGCTGTTTGTGTATGCGGAAAATGCCAAAGAATTTGTTGGAAAAATTCCCGCCAAACCAACTCTTTTAAAAAGATATTATTGCCGGTACTTCGGGCTTTGCTAACCATGTGCCGAATACTTACTGTGCCAAATCGCAAATGAACGCCTAATTTGGAAGTCCCAGCAACGGCAGGGAAATTTCTTCGTGCCTCGTATTGCTCAATAAGATCGGTTGAAATGTTGTATTGCGGAGCTTTCACATCCGATTTTTCAAATCCTAAGTCTTCGTGCGAAAGCAATTTTTGATGGTGATTGAGAAGTTTGTCCAAGTGATTCTCGGACGGAAAGGCGGTAATTCCCTCTTTATCAAGGGCCGCCATCCATTTTCTGGAATAGGGAGTATATACCTTATAAGGCAAACCATCGTCTTTTGTGACTTCTGATTTTTCAAACATCACATGATCTTTGTGCGTTTCAAAGGCAATTCCTTTGGATTCCAAAAAGGAAGCCATGTTGCTATCCCGTTCTCTGGCATAAGGTTCGTAATCACGATTGGTGATGACCTTTTGAACAGCATAGCTTTCAATGAGTTGTTCCATTACCTCAAGAGGTTCTCCTTTAACGGTTACCATGGATTTTCCTTTGAGCTCTAACTGTTTTTGAAGAAGAGCAATCGATGAGTGGATAAAATCGAGCCGCGCATCGATTTTGGGTAATTTCCCTAAGATTGAAGTATCATAAATGAATATAGGAAGTACCGGAAAGGATTCGTTCAATGCAGCATACAATCCTGCATTGTCTTCAAGACGCAAGTCTCTTCGAAACCAAAAAAGCACTATTTTTTGTTTCAATTTCCAGTGTTTAAAGCAGACATTCCTCCATCAATTCCAATGATTTGTCCTGTCATCCAGCTGCTTTGATCGCTCAATAAAAAGCTCGTCATCGATGCGATATCTGAAGCTTTTCCTGCTCTTTTAAGCGGATGACGTTCGGCAGCTTTTTCTTTTTTAATGTCGTTGTTCAAAAATTTATCAGCCAAGGGTGTATCGGTTAGGGAAGGGGCAATTACATTCACACGGAGTTTGGGGGCATATTCTGCTGCCAATGACCTTGCAAATCCTTCAATAGCTCCTTTGGCTGCTGCAACACTGGTGTGAAAGGGCATTCCAATTTTTACAGCGACGGTACTGTATAACACAACACTGGATTGCTGAGAAGCTACTAAATTGGGTAAAACGGCTTGCAAAACCCGAATCATTGCCAATACATTGATGTGAAAATCTTTTTCAAATATTTCGGGCCGGATTCCTTTAAAAGGACGCAGATTAATACTCCCCGGAAAGTAAACAAAACCGTCCAGCACTTCCGGTAATTGACTCGTGTCTAGTGCTTGTTCTGTAACATCGAATGGGATGTGTTGCACATTGAAGTCTGCCAAATGATCCGCAGTTCGTGATGCTACAAAAAGATTGTGATCTTGATGTAGCTGTTTTACGGTTTCCAGTCCAATTCCGCTTGATCCTCCTATAAATAGAATGTTTTTTTTCATGTTTTTTTATTTGAATTCTCCAAAAAGTTCGATGAGCTTTTGTTCTCTATACTCAAAAATTTCTTTCAATTTGGGTTTTACTAAAAAGGGATGTACACACTGTCCCAAAATTCCAAAAGGAATTTTGTAATCAATAATGTCTTCCATTTCGATTCCGCCTTCTATGGGTTTAATGAAGTGTTTGTGATGCCACAATGCGTAGGGTCCAAAGCGTTGTTCATCTACAAAATATTCACCTTCTTTCACATGGGTGATTTCAGTAACCCACTTGGTTTTAATGCCCAAAACAGGAGTTACAATGTACTGAATGATTTGCCCAGGATACATCGAACGATCAGCACCGCTTACAATTTCAAAACCCATATAATCGGGAGTGATGGTTTTAAGGTTTTTAGGATCCGAAAGAAAATCCCACGCTTCCTCAACAGATATTGGAAGTTTTTGTATGCTGCTTTTTTGATAAATCTTCATGAATGGTTTTTCACAAAGATACTAATTTTGTTTAAGGTTATAAATAATTAGTTAAACAAAAAATTAACAATCCGCTTCACAACAAGTGTCATTTTTAACCCATTTGCATGAAATGACAGCCAAAAGTGCTCCCAGAGTAGGAGCAAAAATGTACAACCACAATGGGTCTAAATGACCTGAAACTAGCGCAGGACCAATAGAACGAGCTGGGTTCATGGATGCATTGGTGATGGGTCCAGCAAACATGGCTTCTAACAATACGACGCCACCGATTGCAATTCCTGCAATGGGTCCAATTTCTTTGCTTCCAGTTGATACATTGATGATGGTTACCATCAGAAAAAACGTGAGTAGAAATTCAAGAACAAAAGCTCTTGTATAATCTACTGTCGGTATGGTAGCTCCCAATGTTTCACTTGCAGGAAAGAGGTAGCTTACTAAGTAGCTGGCTGCAATCGCCGCTACAATTTGAATCAAAACATACGAGGGAACCCGCTTCCACGGGAATTTTTTTGCAAAAGCAAAACCTATCGTAACAGCAGGATTAAAGTGCGCTCCCGAAATGTCGCCAAAGGCATAAATCATTGCCATGACAATCAATCCCCACGTAATAGCAACCCCCGGATGTCCAATACCTCCTTGGGTCACTTCGTTTACGGACATTGCTGCTGTTCCACAAAACACCATCGAAAATGTTCCTATAAATTCAGCGATCCATTGCTTTTTAATTTCCATAGTATCTTATTAGTTACTTTCAACGATTGATTGTAAATTCTTATAAACCAAAAATACAGGAAACCCGACTACTGTCTCATAGCTTCCCTCTATTTTTTCTACACCCACCAATCCGATCCATTCCTGAATGCCGTAGGCACCCGCTTTGTCGAAGGGTTTAAAGTTGGCTATGTAATAATCAATTTCTTGATCTGTAAATTTCTTAAAAAAAACCGTTGTTGTGTCATTAACAACGTATTGTTTTTTGTTGGTTGAAAAACACACCGAAGTAATTACTTGATGTGCTTTTCCGGAAAGTGAGCGTAGCATTTGCTTTGCTTCTTTTGCTGAGTTGGGCTTTCCCAATGCATTTCCTTCATGCCATACCAAGGTGTCGGAGGTAATGAGAATATCCTTGTTTTTTAATTCAGATAAAAAGGGAGTTGCTTTTAATTTTGCAATGTAGTCGGTGATTGCTGCTCCTTTGAGTGAATCGGGAAAAATTTCTTCAATAGATTTAATTTGTACTTCAAACGAAATGCCCAGTGCTTCAAGCAATGCCTTTCTTCTGGGAGAACCCGATCCTAAAACAATTCGATACCCTCTAAGGAAATCCATAAAATTAGGCGTTTAGCGAAGCATCGGTGGTATTCATCCACTTTCCGTGTACTTTCAATACTTGTTCGATAACATCTCGAACACATCCTTTGCCTCCTTTTTTGTGAGAAATATACTCCGAGATGGCTCTAATTTCTGGAACGGCATCTTGCGGACAAGTGGGAAGCCCTACTTTTTTCATAGCTGGATAATCGGGGATATCATCTCCCATATACAAAATGTGTTCGGGTTGAATTTCTTTTTGGGACAAGTATTCGTTTAAAACCTTTTCTTTTTGATTAGCACCTAGATAGATATCTACAATTCCCAAGTCGCTCAGTCTTTTGCGAACGCCTTCATTGGTACCGCCAGAAATAATACACACTTTAAACCCAGCATTCAAAGCAGCTTTTAGGGCGTATCCATCTTTTACGTTCATAGTACGAATCATTTCTCCATCGGTGGTGACCGTAATGTCTCCATCGCTCATCACCCCGTCAAAATCAAAAATGAAAGTGGTGATATTAATTAATTTTTTTTTATAGGATGTTTTTTCCATGTTGGGATAAAATATGTTGGGTTAAAAAATTGTAGATTTCTTTATGTCTTGCATTGGTAAGCGAACGAACATGCTTTTTTAGGGTGTCTGTATCTCCTCGTTTTGCGGGGCCAGTTTGCAAATCTTTTGGAGACGAGCTATTGAGTTTGTTGGCAGTTTCCAAAATAATGGGTTTTAGCAGCTCAAAAGGCAAGCTGTGTTGTTCGCAGATTTCAAGTCCTATTTGGTACAAATGATTGGTGAAATTATTCACAAAAACTGCAGCTGTATGAAGTGCCAATCGTTGATCGGAATCAATACTGTAAACCGAATCACTTAAATAATGGGCAAGTTTTAGTAATATTTCATGATCCTGCGGCTGAGTTGCTTCCACACAAATAGGAATGTTGTTGAAAGTTACTGCTGTATTTTTTGAAAAGGTTTGTAACGGATAAAAAACGCCTTTTCGATTTTGTCCATGAAGCACTTCCAAAGAAGCTGCCCCCGATGTATGAACCACCAAGCGATCTTGAAAGGGCAGTTGCTGAACTACAGAGGCTATTGCAGAATCAGAAACCGCAATTACATAAACATCAGCTTCTAACAATGCCTCGTAATTCGAACAATAGTCTATGTCAGAATAAAATCCGCTGGGAAGCGAGGAAGCTCTTCCGCAAATTTGCGTTACATGAATTTCTTCTATTTCGTAAAAAACTTTCGCCAAGTGAGAGGCCAAATTGCCTGTCCCAATAATTACTGTGTTAAGCATGGCGTAAAAATACAAATAAACTGTCAGTAGCTCTTTAAAATTTAGTAGGTTTGCAAAAAAAGATATTATGTCTAATAACAGAACTTTTACTATGATTAAGCCAGATGCGGTTGAAAATGGTCATATAGGAGCGATTTTAGAGAAAATAAATTCAGCAGGTTTTTCAATCGTGGCTATGAAATATACGCAATTGAGTAAGTCCGAAGCCGAAACTTTTTATGCAGTTCATAAAGAGCGTCCTTTTTTCGGGGAGTTGGTGGCTTTTATGACACGCGGTCCTATTGTAGCTGCTATTTTGGAAAAAGAAAATGCGGTGGCAGATTTTAGAATTCTCATTGGAGCTACCAATCCATCAGAAGCAGCCGAAGGAACCATTCGAGCTTTGTATGCATCGTCTATGGGCGAAAATGCTGTACACGGTTCTGATAGTGACGAAAATGCTGCTGTGGAAGGAGCGTTTCACTTTTCTGGTAGAGAAATTTTTTAACGAAATACAATTTTTTTAACAACTTCTTTGTCCAGCGACTCGTTGAGTAAGTTTATGATTTTTTCTTTACCATAACTCAACTCTTCGCGCAAAACAGCTGATGATAATGTAACGAAAAGTGTATTGTTTTTAAGCATGATTTCTTCTGTATAAGCCAAAATACTTGTTCCCATTTGTTGTTCCCATACCTCACGAATTCGCACACTATCAATCCCTTTTTCCAAAGGGTTTCCTTCGATCATTTCTTTAAGAATGGATCCAATTTTTTTGCTTTCGTGTTGTCGTTTCACAACTTAAAAATTTTATAAGATTGATGCGACTCTTTAATGACTTGCTCGGTTCGTTCGGGGTGTGTGTCAGAAATGAATATTTGTCCAAATTCAGAATCTTCTACCAACTTCATAATATGAGAAACCCGTTGTTCATCCAACTTATCAAACACATCGTCAAGCAACAAAATAGGAGGTACGTTGGATTGGTTTTTGATAAAATCAAATTGCGCCAATTTTAAAGCAATTAAAAACGATTTTTGTTGCCCTTGACTGCCAAATTTTTTAATAGGAAATTCATCAATTTCAAAGCGCAAATCGTCTTTATGAATTCCCACGCTAGTGTATTGGAGAACTCGATCCCGTTTTAGACTCTCTTCGAGTTGGGTCATAAGGTCAGTATGAAGGAGCGTACTTTGATATCCAATATTTACAGTTTCTCGCCCACTACTAATTGACCGATATCGATCTTTAAAAATAGGTGTAAAATCGGTTAAAAAAGAATTTCTAGCTTCAAAAATAGGAGCTGCCAAATCACACAACTGTTCGTTGTAAACCGCTAGGGTATCTCCGTCAAAGGTGCTATTGAGAGCAAAATATTTTAACAACGCATTGCGCTGAGATACTACTTTTTGATAATTGATGACTTGCGTCAAATAGGCTTTGTTTGATTGTGAAATCACGTTGTCGATAAACTTTCGCCGTGTACTGCTTCCTTCGATTATCAAATCACGGTCTGAAGGAGAAATAATAACTAGCGGAATAAAGCCAATATGATCTGAAAACTTTTCATAAGCTTTCCCGTTTTTCTTTAAAATTTTATTCTGCCCCCTTTTTAAACTACAGATAATGGATTCTTTTTTATCATTTTTATCAAAAACCCCTTCGATAACCATAAAATCCTCACCGTGTCGAATGTTTTGGGAACTGATAGGGTTGAAATAGCTTTTTCCTAGTGCTAGATGGTAGATGGCGTCTAATATATTAGTCTTTCCTACACCATTATTGCCCACAAAGCAGTTGATTTTTTGATCAAAATCAAACGATTTGGCTTCAATGTTTTTGTAGTTAATTAGCGATAAATGGTTGAGTTGTAAACTGCCCATTGCAATAGTAATGTTGCGAATATTGATAATGTTCTGCAAATTATTGAAAAATATCAAGTTTTTAGCACGAATCATTAGAATAAAAATTTTATTTTTGCTTGATTCAAAAAACAGCCATGGCTACGTATAAAAAAAAAGGGTCTAAACCCAAAAACCAACAAAACGACAATTTAGGTCAAGAAAGTACAACCGCAGAAGTTTTTAGCACACTGGACGAAAGTGCGTCCAAAAGCGAGGCTTGGGTTGCTAAAAATCAAAATTATATTCTATCCTTCATCGGTGCTGTTGTTTTGATAGTTTTAGGGTATTTGGCGTACACGAACTTTGTCTTAGCTCCCAAAGTTTCAGAAGCTAATGAAGAAATATTTCAAGCCCAACAATACTTTGATTTGGCGCTCATCGATACCGAATCGAGTGATTCTTTGTTTACGCTAGCACTTGAAGGCGGGGCAGGGAAATACGGTTTTTTGGATATTATAGAACAATATAGCGGTACACCCGCGGCAAGTATAGCCACTTATAGTGCTGGAATGGCCTATTTGAATCTTAATAAGTTTGATTTAGCCATTGAATATCTCCAGGATTTTTCTTCCGATGACTTATTGCTCAGCGCACTAGCCTTGGGAGGTATTGGTGATGCTTTTGCTGAAATCAACCAGTTGGAAGATGCGTTGGATTACTACGAAAAAGCTGCCTCAACAAATGCCAATTCCTTTACGAGTCCCTTTTTTTTAATGAAAGCGGGTCAAACTGCTTTGGGATTGGGAAAAAATTCCGTTGCCAAAGCTCATTTTGAAACTATCAAAGAAGAATATGCTTCTTCAGATGAAGCTTCACTAATTGATATTTATATCGGTCAAGCGTCTAACTAAAATTTATGGCGACTGCTCATCAAAACACTATTTCTATTCGCTTGGAAGATGTTCCGAGTGCAAAAGGACTTTCTTTTGGAATTGTTGTCTCTGAGTGGAATACTGAAATCACCGAAAATTTATACAAGGGAGCTCATGAACTTTTGGTTGCTAAAGGAGCTCTTCCTGAGCAAATCAAGTTTGTTTCTGTTCCGGGTAGTTTTGAATTGATTTACGGTTGTAAATTACTTCAAAATCAAGAGGTTGATGCTATTATTGCTATTGGAAGTGTTATTCAGGGTGAAACTAAGCATTTTGATTTTGTTTGTCAAGCTACTGCCTCTGGAATAAAAGATTTGAACGTTCAAGGTCAAGTACCTGTAATTTTCTGTGTTCTTACCGACAATACACTGGAACAAGCTCAAGATCGTAGCGGAGGAAAGTTAGGGAACAAAGGAACAGAAGCTGCAATTGCCGCAATTAAAATGGCTCGCTTGTAATATTATTTAAAATACTTTAGCGGCACCCACAACATTCCAAAACATTCTCCTTGTTCTTTATCCAAATGTTTGTGATGCATTTTATGAGCTCTTCGAATTCCTCGAGCATATCTATTGTTGGCATTCCTAAAAAGTTTGAACCTTTGGTGGATAAAAATATCATGTACAAAAAAATACGTCAGGCCGTACAAGAAAATACCCAATGCAATCGGAAACCCTGGCCAAAAATTATACTCTCCCCAAAGCACCATAAATCCCGCACTTACTAGAGCATAAAAAATAAAGAAGAAGTCGTTGCGTTCAAACCAGGACTTGTGATCCTTTTTGTGGTGATCTTTGTGAAGACTCCACAATAATCCATGCATGATGTATTTGTGAGAAAACCATGCCATTCCTTCCATTACTACAAATGTTAGTATCAAAACCAAAGTCCAAATCATGGTGTAGGAATTATAAAATATTAAGTTGATAACGAACGTAGGAGCGAGCCAAAACATCCATTTTTTGATAGTTCGGGACGCGTACTCGAGCCGATTTAATTTTCATCGACGGTGTTTTTTTAAGTTTTATTAATAATCTTAAATAATACTTATAAGCTGTATAAACTCCAAATTTTGCGGTAGCAGGCAATTGGAATATTCCTTCCAGCCCACGATTGAAATCTTCTTCAATTTCAGTAATTATTTGTTGTTTTGACTCATCGTCAAATTTGTGAATGTCTACATTGGGAAAATAAGAACGATTTAGACCATCCATATCTGCTTTGAGATCCCGTAAAAAATTCACTTTTTGAAATGCCGATCCTAGCGACATGGCAGAAGGTTTTAATTCGGCGTACATTTTTTCATCACCTTCCACAAAGACTTTTAGGCACATCAAACCCACGACATCTGCAGATCCGTATATATATTCTTTGTATTCTTCTTGTGTTAGGTATGTGGTTTTGTGTAAATCCCAACGCATACTTTTCATAAAAGCATCTATGAGTTCTCTATCGATACTGTGTTGGTGAACTGTTTTTTGAAAGGCATTAAGAATAGGGTTCAAGCTCACTTTATTTTTCAGTGCATGATCCAAATCGCCTTGAAAACGATCCAAGAGGTTTTCTTTGTCAAAGTCATGAAAGCTGTCTACAATTTCGTCGGCAAAACGAACAAAACCGTAAATGTTATAAATGTCTTGACGAATAGAATTGCTAAGCATTCGCGTGGCTAATGAAAACGATGTGCTGTAATTTTCAGTAACGACTTTGGAGCAGTGTTCAGAAACTTGATCAAAAAGTGCTTTCATAGTTGTCTATTTGCAAATTAGGTCAGCTACAATCTTCCCTGAAATTAATGAGGGAGGAACTCCAGGTCCCGGCACAGTCAACTGTCCCGTGAAGTAGAGGTTTTCCACTTTTTTGCTTTTTAATTTTGGTCGCATAAAAGCGGTTTGTAGCAATGTATTTGCCAAACCATAAGCATTTCCTTTGTAAGAGTTGTAGTCTTTGATGAAATCATTGACACAATAGGACTCCTTAAAGATAATATTTTTTTTGATTTTTTGTTTCGTTAGTGTTTCAAATCGTTCAAGAATGATGTTAAAATATTTTTCTCTTATTTCAGGGGTATCTTCAATACCAGGAGCTAATGGAATTAAAATGATCGCTGATTCACAACCTGCGGGCGCAACTTCTTGGTCGGTTTTTGATGGAAAGCTGGCATAAAATAAAGGTTCTTTTGGCCAAGAAGGTTCGTCGTAAATCGTGTGTGCATGTGCGTCAAAATCGACATCAAAGAATAGGGTGTGATGAGCAACATGATCAATTTTTTTATCAATACCAATATAAAACAATAGGGAAGAGGGGGCGAATTTCTTTTTGTCCCAATAGGATTCAGAGTACACTCTGTATTGTTTAGGGAGCAAGGTTTCAGAATGATGATAGTCAGCGCCACTCAAAACCAAATCGGCTAGAATTTTTTGATTGTTTACAGTAATACCGCAAGCTTTTCCGTTTTCTACTTCTATTGAATTTACATCGCTTTGAGTATGTATATGCACTCCCAAAGAGGTAGCCAACTGCTCAATTCCTTCAACAACACTGTACATTCCGTTTTTGGGATGCCAGGTTCCTAACCCAAAATCCGCAAAATTCATAAAATTATAAAAAGCAGGAGTATCGCTTGGTTTAGCTCCCAAAAAAAGTACTGGGAATTCTAAAATTTGTGCCAATCGATTGTTTTTAAAACGCTTTCGAACCTTGGATTTAATGTCGTTAATAAAGTAACCGATTTTGGTCATTGTTTTGAGGGTAACCAACTCCATGGGTGATTGACCGTACATTTTGTAAACCAAATCTTTGATTGCGATATCGTAATTGTCTTCAGCTTCAGCAATAAATGCTTTGAGTAGTTTTGAACTTCCGGGTTCTTCTTTTTCAAAGGCTTCGAAAATTTGTTCCAAAGAACCTCCGATTTCAATATAATCGTGAACTCCAAAGTACACCCAGTAAGCGGGGTCTAGTTTTAATAGTTCATAGTAATCGGAAGGTGATTTTCCGAAATCACCAAAAAATCGTTCAAAAATATCGGGCATCCAATACCAAGTAGGCCCAATGTCAAAGGTAAATCCGTCGCGTTTTAGCTGTCGAGCACGACCGCCAATAGTATTGTTTTTTTCATAAACGTGAACATCGTGTCCTTTTTGTGCCAAATAACAGGCAGCAGAAAGTGAGGAAAATCCGGACCCAATTACAGCAATTTTTTTCTTCATATATTCTTTTATACTTCTTTTGTAAGGTTTGGTATAGAACGAAACAAAGAGATTTTAGGGTACTTTTTTTGGATGTATTGGGTTTGGGTTCCTAACAACCAAAGATTGTTCGAGGTGTTTAACAAAAACACTTTTTCGAAGTCACAAAGATAGTCATCTATTTTATCAATAGAGGGTTCTACAGTTAAATAAGATACAAAATATAGAGATTCTTGAATCTCAAGAAGCGACTCCAAACTTTTCATTGGAACAGAAGGTCCTAAATAGATAGTTTTGTAGCCTTTAGCTAATAATTCATAGTTTAAATAAAGCAATCCCAATTCGTGGATTTCATTGTCTGGCAAGAACAAAACAAACGTTTTAGAAGTGTCTTTAACAGGTTTGCTGTTCAAAGAATGACTGAGACTGTGTATTTTTTGCTTAATAAGACTTGATAAAAAATGTTCATGCGCTGGACTGATAGAATTGGTGAGCCAAAGAACTCCTAAATCGTTCATTAGATGAACAAGTATGGTATTGAAAATAGTTTCAAAACTATGTTTCTCTAGAAGGTTTTCAAGTGTTTTTGTAAATAAATTTTGATCAAAGTCAATCATGGCTAGCTTAAATAAGTTCAAAGCCTTTTGATTGGAAGAAGAAGAGAGGGCTATTTTTTTAACATTGTCGTTAAATTCTTGCTCGTTAAGTTTAGCAATTTTAGAGATTTTCATCCCTGCATTGTACAAAAGAGTTACATTGAGCAGCTTTTGAAGGTTTTCCAAAGAATAAATTCGGATGTTGGTATCGGTTCGGTTGGGTTCAATGAGTTGATAACGTTTCTCCCATATCCGAATGGTATGCGCCTTAATACCCGAAAGGTGTTCTAAGTTTTTAATGCTGAAATGGTTCTTAACTCGACTCAATTGTTTAACAAAAAAGATTTAATGTTAAACAAATATACAAAAAAGAATTGTGCGCACGAGAAGACTCGAACTTCCACGGGAATACTCCCACTAGCCCCTCAAGCTAGCGCGTCTACCAATTCCGCCACGTGCGCATGTCAAAGAAAGTGACTTGGCTGGGGTTCGAACCCAGGACCCTCTCCTTAAAAGGGAGATGCTCTACCAGCTGAGCTACCAAGTCGATGGTTGTGACTTGGCTGGGGTTCGAACCCAGGACCCTCTCCTTAAAAGGGAGATGCTCTACCAGCTGAGCTACCAAGTCTTATTTATTTTAATGGGTGCAAATATAGGGGCAATAAATTTATTATTCAAAGAGATTTTCCTTTAAATTTGCTGTCGTTGTTATTAAGCTTATTTTAGAAAATTAAATGTCAAACTCACCAAAAATTATAGTATTAATAGGATACATGGGTTCTGGAAAATCTGTGATTGCAAATCGACTTGCTAACAGGCTTGATCTTTCTTTTGTAGACTTAGACGATTTCTTGGAAGAAAAAACGGACAAATCAATTTCCCAAATCTTTGAAGAGCATGGGGAATTGGGATTTCGCAATATGGAGCGTCAAGTATTGCATGAGTTGTTAGAAGAGACTTCCAATAAAGTTCTTTCCTTAGGAGGTGGAACTCCCTGTTATTATGACAACATGGATATTGTTCTTCAAAAGGCTACAAATGTGATTTTTCTGGATGTAACTGTTAATGTTTTGGTTGATCGCTTGTGGAAAGAAAAAAACCACCGACCTGTCATTGCTCATCTTGAAACCAAAGAATCGTTGGCTGAATTTGTAGGGAAGCATTTGTTTGAGCGTCGACCTTTTTATCGCAAAGCATCGACAATTATTGCTGTTAATAGACAATCTCCAGATGAAATCGTTCAACAGATCGTTGCGTCCTTATAATTAAATCGCCATTTCGTTTGCTCTCTCCTTTGGTTATGTAATTCTTTTAAAGGTATTTTCTTTGGTCAATAGATAGTGTTTTATCACTCCGATAATATGAATCACTAATAATACCATCATTATTCCCGCCAAAACCCCGTGAATTTCTAATGGACTTTTTTGACAGTTATTAAGAGTAGTTAAGTCATTAATAAAATTTGCTTGCATGGCTTTAAGATAGTTTCCCAAAAAAATGGATGCAATTCCTGAAACGGATATTCCCAACAACAAGAAATAGAAAGCATTGTGTATCCATACTACGAGTTGATTGTTGAGTTTGGAACCTTTTTTAAGAGCACTGGGACGAGGGTATTTGAAGTAGAAATAAACGCGTAAAATGGTGAGGTTCAATACAAGTAGTCCAATAATGACATGTACTTTCAAAAGCTCACTTTTTTCACTAAAATTCATGCCTTCCATATATTTTCCTAATGGAAACAAGATCAGAATTAAAATGGTAGTGACCCAGTGAATGACAATTATTCCTTTGTTGTGTTTTTCAGTGGCATTGTGCCGTGTTTTTTAGAGGCATTGTGTTGTGTTGTGTTTTTCATTTTATTAATAATATACCCCATTAAATACTTTGTAAAACAGATTAGAAAACAATGGATTTTTACCGAAGATGAAAAACGAAATGTGGGCAATTACACTAAAGTCTAAGATGCGCTTCCAAGGAAGTTTGTTTTTTGAAAAACTATTGCGCAATACATTCAAACATGATTTGCTAAAAATAGAGTTTCGAAAAATTCGGTGTAAAAACCGTAGGATTTTCATGTTAGTAGTAAAACTTGGGGTTGTTATACTTTACAAATATACAAAAAAAAGAAAATTTGGAGTCGTTCTATCAGCCTAAAGTGACTTTGGAATTTTTAGAATCAAAGACTACTTCTACATTTTCTTGAAGTGATGTGGAGAGTGAAATTCCCTTAAAATCTGCTTTTACGGGATATTTCTTGTGATTTCTATTGACTAAAACAGCTGTCTTAAATTGTTTCAAAGGAACTTTAAGAAAATGATTGACGCTGTAAATTAGCGTAGTGCCTGTATGCAATACATCATCGATCAATACCAAGGACTTGCTGGTGTAGTCATTAACATCTAACGTAGTGGTGATGGGCGCAAAAGGGTTGGACTTATCAATATGAACTTTGCAAAGAGAAATTTTAGCATCACAAATTTCGCTGAGTGCACCACCAATTTTTTCAGCCAAAATATAACCATTAGATGCAATTCCAGCAAGAATGATTTCATCTTCTTGGATATTGCTCTCCAAAACTTGAAAAGCAATGCGACGTATTTTGTGTTCGATCTGTTGGTGATTGAGAATAAGGTTTTCCACTGATAGCAATTTTTAAAAATCAAAGATACTAAAGTTAAAGGTTTTAATCTTTCTTGCTGTCGTTATCATTCCAATAATCAGTAATATCACGTCTATCTTTTTTAGTAGGACGTCCTTCTCCTTTGGCTCTGTAATACTCTTTGGAATATTTGAGCAACTCTTGCTGTTCAAATTCTGATTTGGGAGTTAGATCCATACGATAAATATCTACCAATTTTGCACTTACGCGACTGTTGGGCAGATCGATAATTTTAAGTTTGTGATTAATTTGATTTTTTCGAACAATAATTTCTGTCAAGGGATAAACCTCACGAGAGGGTTTTACCGACTTGTCATCGATACGAACTTGACCCTTGTTACAAGCCTCTGAAGCCATACTACGTGACTTATAATATCGTGTACACCATAAATATTTATCGATTCTCATCCCTTAGTCTAAAAAATGTTAAAGTTGATACAAAAATAGAAGAAAATTGTATCTTGCCAACTCAAATTTTTGATCCTCATGAATAAGTTTTTTCAAACCTTTTTTGCTTTTATAATTGTCTTAATTTCCGTTTTTTCTTGTTCCGAAGATATGTTAAATACTGCAGAGCCTCCTAGAGATTATGCTGAACAATACGAAGTTGACAATGATTCATTAATCAATTATTTAAAAACTCATTACTATAATTACGAAGATTTTCAATCGCCTCCAGCCGATGAATTGGTTGAGTTTGAAATTAATGCCATCCCAAAAGACAATACATCCTTAGTTTCTTTATTTGATCAGGTAAGTACAGAGACGATTACCATTACCAACGCTGACGATGAAGAAATTGAACACAATTATTATTACATCATAGCTCGTGAAGGTGAAGGTGAAAGTCCTTCGGTTGCAGATTCTACCTATGTTACCTACAAAGGAAGTTTATTGAGTGGAGCTGTATTTGACGAAAGAACAACTCCTGTTTGGTTTGATTTAACAGACTTGGTTCGTGGTTTTTCAGATTTTACAACCAAACTTAAAAGAGGCTCATACACAGAGAGCACAGACGGAACTGTTGATTTTATGAATTTTGGAGCTGGAATGGTGTTTATGCCCTCCGGACTCGGGTACTATTCTCAAGCTAGCGGTGTTATTTCATCATATTCACCACTTATATTTACTGTTAACTTATTGACATATAAACAAACAGATCATGACAATGATGGAGTTCCTTCTATCCTCGAGGACTTGAACGGTGATCGTTACTTAATTAATGATGATACTGATTCCGATACGCTTCCCAATTATAGAGATTCTGATGATGACGGAGACGGCACATTAACCAAGGACGAATTGGATACGGACAAAGACGGAGTGTATGACGATACCGACATGGACGGAGTTCCGGACTATTTGGATTCCGACAATTCGTAAGTTGTAAAAATTATTTTCTTATTAAAACTTTTTTGGCTGCTGCTTGAATAGCCTCGCTATCCAATCCGTATTTTTTCATCAATTGAGCTGGTGTTCCCGACTCTCCAAACGTATCATTGGTAGCAACAAATTCTTGTGGTACAGGTGTATTTTTGACAAGTACTCTAGAAATACTTTCTCCCAATCCTCCTAAGTGATTGTGTTCTTCACACGAAACCAAACAACCTGTTTTTGCCACAGACTTAAGAATAATAGCTTCGTCCAAGGGCTTGATGGTATGAATGTTTATAACTTCGGCAGAAATACCCTCAGATTCCAATGCTTCTGCAGCAAGTAATGCTTCCCAAACCAAGTGACCTGTAGCAACAAGCGTTACATCGGTTCCTTCGTTTAGCATAATTCCTTTTCCAATTTCAAAAGAACCGTTTTCGGGAGTAAAATTAGCGACTTTAGGTCGCCCAAATCGAAGATAAACGGGACCTTCATAATCAGCGATAGCGATCGTAGCCGCTTTGGTTTGGTTAAAATCACAGGGATTAATCACTACCATTCCGGGCAACATTTTCATCAATCCAATATCTTCTAAAATTTGATGCGTAGCACCGTCTTCCCCTAGGGTAAGACCAGCGTGTGAAGCACAAATTTTTACATTTTTATCTGAATAAGCAATCGACTGTCTAATTTGGTCATAAACACGTCCAGTAGAGAAATTGGCAAAAGTTCCAGTAAAAGGAATTTTTCCACCAATAGTCAAACCGGCAGCGATTCCCATCATATTTGCTTCCGCAATTCCTATTTGAAAAAAGCGTTCGGGATTTTCGGCAATAAACTGCTCCATTTTTAAGGAACCAATTAAATCGGCACACAAAGCAACCACATTGGGGTTGGTTCGTCCTAATTCGGTTAAACCAGCTCCAAATCCTGATCGTGTATCTTGTTTTCCTGTGTCTGTATATTTTTTCATCAATGCGGGTTGTTCAAATTAATAGTCTCCTAAAGTTTCAGGATTTTGAGATAAGGCGTTTTCGAGTTGGTCGTCACTGGGTGCTTTTCCGTGCCAAGCATGGGTATGCATCATAAAGTCAACACCGTTGCCCATTTCGGTATAAAGCAAAACACAAATTGGTTTTCCTTTTCCTGTTCGACTTTTGGCCTCGTTTATACCCTCAACAATTGCTTCAATGTCATTTCCTTTGGAAATTTCTAAAACATCCCAGCCAAACGAAGTGAATTTATCTTTCAAGCTCCCCATATGAAGAACATCGTCGGTAGTTCCATCAATTTGTTTTCCATTTACATCAATTGTCGCAATATAATTGTCAACATTTTTGGCGGAAGCATACATAATGGCTTCCCAGTTTTGACCTTCTTGCAATTCTCCATCTCCGTGAAGACTGTAAACCAAATGGGAATCTTTATTGAGTTTTTTCGCCAAAGCCGATCCAATTGCTACTGACATCCCTTGTCCCAATGAGCCGGATGCGATTCGAACTCCTGGAAGTCCTTCGTGTGTGGTTGGATGTCCTTGAAGTCGGGAGTTTATCAAACGAAAAGTATTTAACTCTTCCACTGGAAAATATCCAGAACGTGCCAAAACACTATAAAAGACAGGTGAAATATGTCCGTTGGATAAGAAAAATAAGTCTTCGTCGACACCGTTCATCTCAAAACCAGGCTTTCGCTCCATGATGTTTTGAAATAAAACGCTTATAAATTCCGTGCATCCAAGCGATCCGCCTGGGTGTCCGGAATTGACTTTGTGAACCATTCGAAGAATATCTCGACGAACTTGAGTTACAAACGACTCCATTTGAAGGGTTGTTGACATAGCTTTTTTTTAGATTCCCAAAAATACCATTTACTGTGAGGTATACAAACCCTCGGGCTTGTTTTTTTTCAACGAAATTGTTAAGTATTTAACAATTTTAAACACTAACGGAAACCAAACAAACTTAGTTGGTTATCTTTGCCGTCATTATATGAAATTTACACTACAACATACCGACCCAAAATCAAAGGCACGAGCAGCGACGTTGGCCACTGATCATGGAGTTATTGAAACTCCCATTTTCATGCCTGTTGGAACCGCAGCTACCGTTAAAGGAGTTCATCAACGCGAGTTGAAAAACGATATCAATCCTGATGTGATTTTGGGGAATACATATCACTTATATCTTCGTCCAGGTATCGAAATTATTGAGCAAGCCGGCGGTTTGCATCAGTTTATGGGTTGGGACCGAAACATACTTACGGATAGTGGAGGATATCAGGTGTATTCTCTTTCTTCGAACCGTAAAATCAAAGAAGAAGGTGTGAAATTCAAATCGCATATTGATGGTTCTTATCACGTATTTACCCCCGAAAATGTGATGGATATTCAGCGAAGCATAGGCGCAGATATCATCATGGCATTTGACGAATGCACTCCTTATCCGTGTGATTATAAATATGCAAAACGTTCAATGCACATGACTCATCGATGGTTGGATAGGTGTTTGGAACAGCTCAAAAAAACGTCTCCTAAATACAATTACGAACAAACCTTTTTTCCCATTGTTCAGGGAAGCACTTATACAGACCTTAGAGTTCAATCGGCGGAGTATATTGCCAATGCAGAAGCTGAAGGAAATGCGATTGGAGGGCTTTCTGTTGGAGAACCAGCTGAAGAAATGTATGCTATGGCTGATGCCGTTTGCGCTGTATTACCTGAAGACAAGCCACGTTATTTAATGGGAGTGGGAACACCTATCAATCTTTTGGAAAACATAGCTTTGGGAGTTGATATGTTCGATTGTGTTTTGCCTACCCGAAACGCCCGAAATGGAATGCTATTTACCTCAGAGGGAACAATCAATATTAAAAACAAAAAATGGGAGAATGATTTCTCATGCATTGACACGATGGCTCACACCTATGTCGACACAGATTACTCAAAAGCGTATCTACGACATTTATTTTCGGTCAATGAATATTTAGGGAAACAAATTGCTACGATACACAACCTAGGATTTTATATGTGGTTGGTTCGTGAGGCAAGAAAACATATCTTAGCGGGTGATTTTGCGAGTTGGAAAAACACCATGGTTAATCAAATGAACAAACGTCTGTAACATTGAAAATCCTAGATCGTTATATCATCACAAAGTACTTGAGCACCTTTTTGGTCATGCTTTTTTTGTTTATACCTATTGGTATTTTGGTAGATATTTCTCAAAAAATAGACAATTTCAAGGAGCATGAGGTACCAACAGATCAAATATTGTGGTACTACTTCGATTTTATTTGGTTTTTTGGTAACATGCTATTTCCGATATTTCTATTTTTATCGGTCATTTGGTTTACTTCTAAAATGGCCAATGACACTGAAATCATTGCAATTTTAAGTTCGGGAATTTCCTTTTATCGATACTTACGCCCTTTTATGATTGCAGCCTCTATTATTGCTTTGGGTGCCTTGATTGTAGGAATGTTTATTGTTCCCGTGACCAACAAAAGCTTTCACGAATTTCAGTTTGAATATCTTAAAAAAGGAAAAAATGACCGCCAAACTGCCAACCTTTTTAAGCAATTGAATGAAAACGACTATGTGTATGTAAGCAGCTATAATCCCAATCGTGGGCTAGCATATAATTTTACCTACGAACATTTTGAAGGCAATAAGCTACAATATAAAATAACAGCCCGTAACATTCGATGGCTTGAGAAAGACAGTTTGTATCGCTTGACGGAATATTTTAAAAGAACCATTATTGAAGATAAAGAATACATTGAATCCAAATCACGATTAGATACTTTATTTTCGTTTGAAATGAAAGAACTTTCTCCTGTAACCTATATGTCTCAAACGCTCAATTACTTTGAACTCAATGATTTTATTGAGTCGGAAAGAGCGAGTGGTTCTCCACTAATCAACAATCATTTAATGGTAAGAAACAAGCGCTGGAGTTTGCCTTTTTCTGCTTTTATTCTTACAATTATTTCTGTTGCAGTAGCTTCTTTCAAACGAAGAGGAGGGATGGGGATAAACTTAGCATTGGGAATAATACTAGCCTTTACCTTTGTGTTTTTTGACAAAGTATTTGAAGTTATGGTCGATAAGTCTGGAATGAGCCCTTATTGGGGTGCATGGATGCCGAATCTCATTTTTGGAGTTATAGCCATTGGATTGTTGCGCTATGCAAAAAGATAGTCTTAATAATTCTCTTCACCTTCACTTTATAGTGATCATCTTTGGCTTTACAGCCATTTTGGGAGCACTCATTTCCATTGAAGCCTTGCCGCTAGTTTGGTATCGGATGTCCATTGCTTCGTTATTTGTTTTTTTACTACTCTTGTTTCTTAAAATTTCATTTAAAATCTCCCGCTCTATGCTAATAGGATTTGTTATTGCGGGTATTTTAATTGCACTGCATTGGGTAACCTTTTTTCATGCAATCAAAGTATCCTCAGTTTCACTTACCTTGTCTATTTTGTCATCCGGCGCTCTTTTTACTGCTTTTTTAGAACCCCTTTTTTACAGAAGAAAAATTATCGGTTACGAAGTTTTGTTCGGGCTTTTGGTTATTGCGGGTTTAGTACTGGTGCTGAAAACTCAAGTAGGGGTAGAGGAAGGAATTTTCTACGCATTCATTTCGATTATTTTATCGGTATTTTTTACATTGGTTAATGGAAAATTTGCTCAAAAATACGATGCGCGTGTTATTTCCTTTTATGAGCTCCTGACCGGAACCATTACCGTTTCCCTTATTTTAGCTTTTACAGGTGGATTTACCCCTGACTTTTTCCAGCTTTCTTCCACGGACTGGATATGGCTTTTGGTTTTAGCCTTGGTTTGTACTGCATACGCTTTTATTGTTTCCATTAAAGTAATGAAATTTGTGAGTCCTTATTCGGTAATGTTAGCAATTAACATGGAGCCTGTTTATGGGATTTTATTGGCCTATTTTATTTTCAAAGAAACCGAAACGATGCCTTCAACCTTTTATTTTGGGACTTTACTCATTGTAATCTCTGTGCTATTAAACGGATTCCTTAAGTTAAAAACTAGATCCAATTAATCGCCAAATTCTGTTCGAACCCTTAGAAAGTTTTTTATATTTGTATGAACAATTCAAAACCAATCATGGAGTATTTAGACTTTGAATTACCTATCAAAGAATTGGAAGACCAACTTCAAAAATGTCAAATTTTAGGAAGTGAAAGCGAGGTTGATGTTACCAATACTTGCGAACAGCTTTCAAAAAAACTCGAAGAGTTAAAGATCGAAATTTACAAAAATGTAACTCCTTGGCAGCGTGTACAGCTTTCCAGACATCCATCACGGCCCTACACCATGGATTATATCAAAGCCTTAACGGACGATGTTTTCCTTGAATTGCATGGAGATCGAACCGTAAAAGACGATAAAGCCATGATTGGCGGTTTGGGAAAAATTGGTAATCAAAGCTTTATGTTTATTGGACAACAAAAAGGATACAATACCAAAACACGTCAATACAGAAACTTTGGGATGGCCAATCCTGAAGGCTATCGTAAAGCACTGCGATTGATGAAATCCGCAGAAAAATTTGGCATTCCCGTAGTATCATTCATTGATACACCCGGAGCTTATCCTGGGTTGGAGGCTGAAGAACGTGGACAAGGAGAAGCCATTGCTCGTAATATTCTAGAAATGTCACGCCTAAAAACGCCCGTTATCGTAATTGTGATCGGAGAAGGAGCCTCGGGAGGCGCTTTAGGAATTGGTGTCGGTGATAAAGTCATGATGCTTGAAAACACCTGGTATTCTGTTATTTCACCCGAATCTTGTTCCTCTATTTTGTGGCGAAGTTGGGAGTTCAAAGAACAAGCCGCCGAAGCTTTGAAGCTTACAGCGGAAGACATGAAAAAGAACAAATTAGTAGATAGCATTATCAAAGAACCCCTAGGAGGCGCGCATTCGGATCGCAAGGCTATTTTTGATACAGTAAAAAAGACCATTCTAAAAACATACTCCGATCTGAGTAAGTTATCTACCCAAGAATTGGTCAGTCAGCGTATGGAAAAGTTCTCTCAAATGGGAGTCTACGAAGAATAAATTATTCAATGCAATGCTGCTTTATTTTTGAGCAGCTATTAACAATTTTAGCTTACTTATCAACAATCGTGTGTGGGCTTTTTTTGTGGCATTCTGTGACTAAATATTATGTCAACCCTCTTCTTTTTTATACCTTAGAATCATGAAAAAAATTAAGCCAGCCACATCCTACACAGGAGATTCCAGTTCTTTGGTTTCTTTGGTAAAAGGAAAAATTCCTCCACAAGCACTTGATCTTGAGGATGTTGTATTGGGAGCCATGATGATTGATAAAAAAGGGGTGGATACTGTAATTGATATATTACAACCCGAAGCTTTCTATAAACAGGCGCACCAACATATTTATGAAGCCATTATTAAGCTCTTTGAAAATACAGAGCCTATTGATTTGGTAACTGTATCTGCTCAACTTCGTAAAGATTCCAAACTTGACCAAGTTGGAGGTGATTTTTATTTGGTTCAATTGACACAAAAAGTATCTTCATCGGCGCACATTGAATTCCATGCTCGCATTATTCTTCAAAAATTCATTCAAAGAAGTTTGATTAAAATTTCGAATGAAATTATTGAAGAAGCTTATGACGAAACCAAAGACGTTTTTGAAATGCTTGACAAAGCAGAATCAAAACTCTATGACGTTACTCAAGGGAACATCAAAAAATCTACCGAAACTGCACAAAACTTGGTAATTCAAGCCAAAAAGAAAATTGAAGATATTGCCAACAAAGAAGGAATGAGTGGGGTTCCCTCTGGATTCAATGATGTTGACAAATTGACCTCGGGTTGGCAACCAAGTGATTTGGTAATTATAGCCGCTCGTCCGGGGATGGGAAAAACAGCGTTGACCTTGTCTATGGCACGAAATATTGCCGTTTTACAAAACATACCGGTTGCTTTCTTTTCGTTGGAAATGTCATCCATTCAGTTAATTACTCGGTTGATTTCTTCCGAAACAGGACTTTCTTCCGAAAAACTTCGTACGGGTAAATTGGAAAAACACGAGTGGGAACAACTCAATGTTAAGGTTTCGAGTCTCGAAAAAGCACCTCTATTCATCGATGACACCCCCTCGTTATCTATTTTTGATTTACGAGCAAAAGCCCGACGTCTTTCTTCTCAGCATGGAATCAAATTGATCATCATTGACTATTTGCAATTGATGACTTCGGGAGGTTCTAGCAAAACCGGAAATAGAGAACAAGAAATTTCAACCATTTCTAGAAATTTAAAGGCACTCGCTAAAGAGCTCGATATTCCCGTAATCGCACTTTCGCAATTATCACGGGCTGTTGAAACGCGAGGGGGTAGCAAAAGACCTTTGTTGTCTGACCTCAGGGAGTCGGGAGCGATTGAACAAGATGCCGATATTGTTTCATTTATATACCGTCCTGAATACTACAAAATTGATGAGTGGGATGATGAGGAAAGAACGCCTTCCAATGGACAAGCAGAATTTATAGTTGCCAAACACCGTAACGGTGGATTGGAAAACATTCGTTTGAAGTTTATTGGTCACCTTGGTAAATTCGATAATCTGGATACTTTTGATACTCCTTTTGAATTTCAATCCAAAATCAATTCGGACTCCGACAATCCTTTTGAATCTGGAAATTCGCTGCCCAAAACCAATCCCAATCAAGCCTTTGGTTCTGAATCAGACGAAGACGATATTCCATTTTAATGCAAAAAAAAACCTGCTCAAAGCAGGTTTTTTTATACAAACGAGAGAATTTATTTATTTGATTTTGTCCACAATAGCCTTAAAAGCTTCTGGGTGGTTCATGGCTAAGTCAGCTAAAACTTTACGATTAAGCGCAATGTTAGCGGCTTTAACTTTTCCCATGAATTCTGAATAAGACATGCCGTGCAAACGAGCACCTGCGTTGATACGAATGATCCACAATGCTCGAAATGTACGTTTTTTGTTTCTACGATCGCGGTAAGCATAAAGCATTGCTTTATCAACCGCATTTTTAGCAATGGTCCAAACGTTTTTACGACGTCCAAAATATCCTTTTGCTTGTTTTAGCACTTTTTTTCTCCGTGCTCGGGAGGCTACTGAATTTACTGATCTTGGCATAATTTACTTTTTTTGTAGGAGGCGGTAACTTTCATACACTTGATGAGCCTCACTCCAGGGTTAATAATTGATTGAACCGTCAAAGAATTACTTGAGTCTAAGTTGTTCTTTGATGCTGTTGGCATCATGGTCATGAACTAATGTTCCATGTGTCAACTTTAGCTTTCGCTTTTTAGACTTTTTCGTCAAAATATGACTCTTAAAAGCGTGCTTTCTTTTGATTTTACCAGTTCCTGTAAGCTTGAATCGCTTTTTGGCACTGGATTTTGTTTTCATTTTAGGCATTGTTTCCTATTTTAATTCTCGCTTGTTATTTTTTCGGATTGATAAACATAATCATCCGTTTTCCTTCTAATTTTGGCAATTGCTCTACCTTACCATAGTCTTCAAGTTCTTGAGCCAACCTTAATAATAAAATTTGCCCTTGCTCTTTAAAAATAATTGATCGGCCTTTGAAAAACACAAAAGCTTTCAGTTTGGCTCCTTCAGACAAAAATTTGATTGCGTGTTTCTTTTTAAACTCATAATCGTGCTCGTCAGTTTGTGGACCAAAACGTATTTCTTTAATTGTAACTTTCGTAGACTTTGATTTCAAGGCCTTTTCTCTTTTTTTCTGCTCGTACAAGAACTTTTTATAGTCCATGATTTTACAAACAGGAGGAACAGCGTTTGGAGAAATTTCCACCAAATCCGATTCCAACTCCTGAGCCATAGTAAGTGCTTTTCGAGTAGGATAAACACCTACTTCGACATTTTCTCCTACCAAACGAACTTCTTCTGCACGAATTTTTTCATTAATTCTGTGCTTGTCTTCTTTAATTATTCGGGCGGGACCTCGACTCCTTTTTCTACGTATTGCTATAACTAAGTAATTTAATTAAATGTTTTTAATGTCTTGTTTACTTCTTTTTCAATGAACTTAACAAATTCAATTTCGGTAAACATTCCCATATCTTCGCCTCCATGTTTTCTCAGAGAAAGTGTTTCTTCAGACGCTTCTTTTTCCCCAATAATAATCATATAAGGTGTTTTATTCATTTCAGCTTCTCGAATTTTCTTTCCAACGGTCTCATTTCGACAATCGATAAGGGCGCGAATTTCGTGATTTTCTAGTGATTTTAAAACTTTTTGAGCGTATTTTTCATATTTCTCTCCAACAGGCAGTATTATTACTTGCGAAGGGGTTAGCCACAACGGGAAATTTCCTCCGGTGTGCTCTAGCAAAATGGCAACAAAACGTTCCATACTTCCAAAGGGTGCTCGATGAATCATCACCGGTCGATGGAGACCGTTATCACTGCCTTTGTAGGTCAAATCAAAGCGCTCAGGCAGATTGTAATCGACCTGTATGGTTCCCAATTGCCAATTCCTTCCAAGTGCATCTTTTACCATAAAGTCTAGCTTAGGACCGTAAAAAGCAGCCTCTCCATATTCTACAACATAATTTAATTCTTTGGATTTGGCAGCATTCAATATGGCTTGTTCTGCTTTTTCCCAATTTTCATCAGATCCGATATATTTTTCGGGTTTTTTGGGGTCTCGTAAAGAAACTTGAGCTGTAAAATTTTCAAATCCTAAAGATCCAAATACATAAAGTACAAGATCAATTACATTTTTAAATTCCTGATCCAATTGATCGGGCATACAAAAAATATGCGCATCGTCTTGTGTAAATCCACGCACCCGAGTCAATCCGTGAAGCTCACCGCTTTGTTCATATCTGTAAACGGTTCCAAACTCGGCGAATCGTTTGGGAAGCTCTTTATAACTCCAGGGTTTTGAGTTGTATATTTCACAATGATGTGGGCAATTCATGGGCTTTAACAAAAATTCCTCTCCCTCGGCTGGAGTTTGGATGGCTTGAAAGCTATCGGCTCCATATTTTTCGTAATGGCCCGACGTAACGTACAAATCTTTATTTCCAATATGGGGAGTGACTACTTGTTCGTAGCCCGCTTTTTGTTGTGCTTTTTTAAGAAAATTCTCTAAACGTTCCCGCAATGCAGCTCCTTTTGGAAGCCAAAGTGGAAGTCCTTGTCCTACTTTTTGGGAAAAAGTAAACAATTCCAGTTCTTTTCCTAATTTTCTATGATCTCTTTTTTTAGCCTCTTCTAACAAGGCTAAATATTCAGTCAATTCTTTTTGTTTTGGAAACGAAATTCCATACACACGAGTTAATTGTGTTTTGGTTTCATCGCCTCTCCAATAGGCTCCAGCTACACTGAGTAATTTCACGGATTTGATTATTCCAGTGTGAGGAACATGACCTCCTCTACATAGGTCAGTAAAAGAATCGTGATCGCAAAAAGTAATGGTTCCATCCTCTAAATTATCGATCAGTTCAACTTTGTATTCATTGTTTTGACTCTTGTAATACGAAAGAGCCTCGTCTTTGGAAGCCGAACGCATAGAAAATGTGTGCTTTCCGCGAGCAATTTCAAGCATTTTTTTCTCAATTTCTCCCAAATCACGATCCGAAAGCGTGTATTCCCCAAAATCTACATCGTAATAAAATCCATTCTCGATAGCAGGTCCAATAGTGAGTTTGATGCCTGGGTATAGCAATTCAAGAGCTTGCGCTAGAACATGAGCAGATGAATGCCAAAAAGCTTTTTTTCCCTCCGGTTGTTGCCAGGTGTAAAGCACCAATGCCCCGTCCTCTTCCAAAGGAGTTTGCGTCTCTACAGTCCTAGAATTGAATGAAGCCGAAATAATATTTCGAGCGAGTCCTTCACTAATTTCTCTGGCTATATCGAAAGGAGTGGTTCCTTTAGCTACTGATTTTATGGCCCCGTCGGGTAATGTAATCTGAATCATGTATTCATTTCAATTGATGCACAAATATACTAGGATTGCATGAGTATGCAATCATGTCTCTTACTTTTTACCAAGAATGGCGTCTACAATTTTTTTAATTCCCAAAAACCCTTGAATAATTGCAAATAGACACATTATTAGCCCTATGGAAAGTATAAAATAATACCAAGGATGGCCCTCATTTTTAAAAGCTTGATATATAAATGTTGGTCCAGTAAACATTAAGATCAATGTAATTGTCATTTTTCGAACCCCTTGAGCTAAAAGTTGTTTATCCATTTTCTTGAAAATTAGTAATTACAGACCGAACATTTCCGTGTTTTTTTAAAAGTATTTCAGCTTGATTTTTGGAAATTCCCAATTCATCAATAATCATTGCAATGCCACGATGCTTTAGTTTTGAGTTGGATAGCTGCATATCGACCATTTTATTTCCCTTAATATGCCCCAATTGCGTCATTGTGATTGTTGAAATCATGTTCAAAATCATTTTTTGCGCTGTCCCAGCCTTCATTCTTGAACTTCCTGTCACCACTTCGGGACCAACCAAAACTTCTATAGGATATTGAGCTACTTGGGATAGGGGACTTCCTGGGTTGCATGTAATACATCCTGTAGAAATACCATTTTTATGACAGGCCTCTAACGCACCAATCACATAGGGCGTAGATCCAGATGCAGCAATTCCAACAACAATATCGTTGGAGGTCACATTATGTTTTTTCAAATCAATCCATCCCTGATGGGTGTCATCTTCTGCAAATTCTACGGATTTTCGAATTGCTAAGTCGCCACCCGCAATGATTCCAACAACCAGGTCTGGAGATACTCCAAAAGTAGGAGGGCACTCAGACGCATCTAAAATTCCTAATCGTCCACTTGTTCCAGCGCCTATATAAAAGAGGCGTCCGCCTTTTTTCAACTGCCTTATTACCTGCTCAGTGAGTTTTTGTATGGAAGGCAAAATAGATTTAACAGCCAGTGCCACTTTTTGATCTTCCGTATTAATAACCAATAGCAGTTGCTCAACCGATTGTTGTTCCAGGTTTTGGTAAAGGGATTCGGATTCTGTAATTTTTTCAAATGGCATTCTCAAAGATAACTTATTCTGCTGTAAACGGAACTTGATCTTTTTCGGAAATTCTAAAATATCCTAATGGAAAATTTTCGGGATGGGTACTGTTTTCAATATTGCCTCTAAGGATTGAAGAAGGAGTAGAGAATGGACCGCCTCCGTCTTGACCACTTTGCGCAAGCAAAATTCGAAAGTAGTTGTATGCCGCTTCGTCTATTCCAAGCATACTGATATAAATTTCTTGATTTTTAGGAAAATCTTCGTCGTAAAAAAAGGAAAACGAAAAATCACTTCCGTCATAAAACTTATCCGTACCTATAAAGTAATTGTTGTATCCAAAATCAATAAAATAAAAATCTTCACGGTCTTTGACATCTTGATACGATATAATGATTTCGGTTTCATCTCCTGTGAATAATGTTTGGTTGCCTTGAACAACACTTTTGATGGGTACTGAGCGAACCAACTGAGAAATAGCTTCATAAATTTCCCCATCAACATTGATGGTTAATTGATATTGCGAAAGGGTATCAAGCAATACATTTTCTTTGGTATAAGTTCCAGCTTCACTGCTTTCACTGATATTCCAAATTTCGTTTGATGATAAATTCGTAATCGTTACATCGGCTGCAGAAACGGGCGGAATTTGTGCATCAAAATAATTTGAGGTAGTCATTAATTTGACTTCAACATTTGCCTTTTGAGTATCAAATACTGATTTTGTAATCAAAGCATCGATTACCAGTTTTTGCGGAGCGGAAGGAACCTCTAACTCAATAACTTCTTCGCAACTGTAAAGCAATACGAGAACTAATAAAAGGAATGATTTCTTCATTTTAAAACTTAAAATTATAGGTGATTGCGGGAACAATTCCAAAAATAGAAAAACGCACTGCTTCGTTTGTCATTGTTTTCGTGTTTTGTCTAAAAGCAATGGATGCGGCATTTTTACGGTTGTACAAGTTGTAGATACCAAAAACCCATTCATTCTTCCAGCGTGTTTGTTTTTTAGGAGTGTAAGTTGCTGAAATGTCCATGCGATGATAGGCAGGGAGACGGTTTTCGTTTCGAAGCCCATAATTTGGAGCCACGATACCGGCAATCTCATATTGACCGTTGGGATAGGTGACAGGCTGTCCCGTTTGAAGAATAAAATTTCCATTCAAACGCCATTTTTCACTTAAAAGATAGCTTCCAGTTAGGCTTAAATCGTGGGTTTTGTCATGCGGAGTATTGTACCATTCTCCTTGATTGATTCCAGGATCACCCTGCCCAATTCCTAACGTTTTTTGTTCAGATTTTGATAGGGTATAGGCAAGCCACCCCTGAAAAGTACCTCGTGTTTTTTTAAATAGAATTTCCAATCCATAAGCCCTCGATTTTCCGTTCAACAAAACACGTTCAATGGCTTCGTTGGCAACCAAATCCGCGCCATCAATATAATCCAATCTGTTGTCAATGTCTTTATAGAATACTTCGGTTTGAAGCGAATAGCTGGGGTTGTATTTTTTAAAATACCCAAACGCCCATTGATCCAGCTGTTGTGGCTCGATATAGGGCCCACTTGGCGCCCAAACATCAAGAGGAGTTGGGGAATTGGTATTTGAAATCAGATGTAAATACTGATTGATTCGGTTGTAACTTAATTTCAAAGAGTAATCCTGTACTCCGTATGAAAGCGTAAGTCGTGGTTCAAAATGAGTGTAATTTTTAATGGATTTTGTATTGCTTGTTTCTGAATTCTGACCAACAACAGAGGCACTTTGATAAATTCCTAATTGTGAATTATAAACAACGGGCAAACCATTTGCATACAGGTTCATGCCTTTTTGACCGAAACGAATAAAATGATTGATTCGAAGACCGTATTGAATAGCAAAACGCTCGCTAACTTGCTGCGTTGCATCGGCATAAAGAGACCCCTCAAATGCTGTTTTTTTATCCAATTGACTTGGGTTGATACCTGAGGTTGCACGATTGGGTTCAATACTTCCTGGGTTAAAAGTATAATGAATGGCATTAACGCCAAAATTCAATAAGGTTTTGTCGGTGATATAGTTTTTAAAATCATATTTAAGATTGAAATTTTGTATACCAGAATCCCAATTGAAACCTACGAAATCAAGCGTAAGCCCATAATAGTAATCACTATAAATAAGAGATAAGTTAGAAAACAATTTGGGAGAAAATATATGATTCCAACGAAGGTTAAATACGCTATTTCCATATACTGCTAAAAAGCTTTGATTGACATTAAAAACATCTCTTCCAAAATAACCCGAAAGAAAAACACGATTTTTTTTATCAAATTGATAACTCAATTTGGTATTAAGGTCATAAAAATAAGCACTGTTGGGGTTGTCGGAGAGTTTTAAAAACAAATGTGCATAGGTTCCCCTAGCTCCCAGTAAAAAAGATCCTTTGTCTTTTTGTAAAGGACCTTCAGCAATCAATCGGCTGGAAATAAGACCTATTCCACCATTCATTTTAAATTGCTTACTGTTTCCTTCTTTTTGATAAATATCCAAAACTGAAGATACTCTTCCGCCATATTTTGCAGGAATTCCTCCTTTGTAAAGTTTTAAATCTTTTATAGCATCTGGATTGAACACAGAAAAGAACCCAAACAAATGTGAAGAATTGAAAATCGTTGCTTCGTCAAGGGTAATGAGGTTTTGATCGGCAGCACCTCCTCGAACATTAAATCCTGAAGCCCCTTCTCCAGCGCTGCTTATTCCTGGTAATAACTGAATGGCTTTGAGAACATCTGCCTCTCCTAAAACAGTAGGGGTTTGTTGAATGGTTTCAGCAGTTAGACTGTTCAAGCTCATTTGAGGCTTTCGAATTACAATATCTTCAATAGAAGAAGAAACTACAACTTCTTCAAGCTGCTCAGATACTGCGTTCAAAGCAAAGTTGAGCTCAATATTTTTAGATAAATCGACTTGAGTTTTTAGTTCTTTAAAGCCTAAAAACCGAACATAAACTTCATAGACACCACTAGGTACAGAAATTGAATAAAACCCATAGGAATTTGTAACCGTTCCGGTATTCAGTTCCGGAATAAGAACAGTAACACCAATAAGGCTTTCATTGCTTTCTGATGCAGAAATGAGTCCGCTAAGTGTAGCTTTTTTTTGAGCACTTATAAAGAAAGTGCAAAAAAACAAAGCTGTGGTAATAAAGTATTTTTTCATCAAAAAAGCGTTTTCTAATCCTCAAACAATCAATCTGCATTTGCTCTTAAGAAGAAAAATAAATTATGCAATTCTTGCGTCTAAATTTTCTTTAAGGGCTGCTAGAAATTCTTGTGTAGTCAAATAATGTTCTCTGCTGAGGTTCTTCTCGTGAATCAACAAAGCCAAATCTTTTGTCATTTTTCCGCTTTCCACAGTAGCAATACAAACTTCTTCCAAGATAGTACAAAAATCAATAAGCTCATGATTGTTGTCTAATTTGCCTCGATGAGCCAGTCCACGAGTCCAAGCAAAAATGGAAGCAATGGGATTGGTAGAAGTCTCTTTACCTTGTTGGTGTTGACGGTAGTGTCGGGTCACAGTTCCGTGTGCAGCTTCGGCTTCCATGGTTTTTCCGTCAGGAGTTACCAAGGTTGAAGTCATCAGTCCTAGTGAACCGAATCCTTGAGCAACCGTATCAGACTGCACATCGCCGTCATAGTTTTTACATGCCCAAACAAATCCTCCGTTCCATTTCATTGCAGCAGCAACCATGTCGTCAATCAAACGATGCTCATAGGTAATGCCTGCTTCCTCAAAACGTGATTTGAATTCGTTATCAAACACTTCTTGAAAAATATCTTTGAAACGTCCGTCGTAGGCTTTTAGAATGGTATTTTTTGTAGATAAGTACAAAGGCCATCCTTTGGTTAGTGCCTGATTCATACACGATCGAGCAAAGCCGTAAATGGAAGAATCGATATTGTACATACTCATTGCAATACCGTTTTCTTCAAAATTATACACTTCCCAAGACTGAATCTCACTACCATCTTCTGGCGTAAAAGTCATGGTGAGTTTTCCTTTACCGCGTGTGACAACATCCGTTGCTTTGTATTGATCCCCAAAAGCATGACGCCCAATACAGATAGGTTTTGTCCACCCTTGTACATAGCGAGGAACATTTTTCATGATGATTGGTTCACGAAAAACAGTACCTCCAACAATGTTTCGAATAGTCCCGTTTGGAGATCTCCACATATTTGTTAAGTCAAACTCCTTTACACGATCTTCGTCAGGTGTTATGGTAGCACATTTGATTCCTACATGATATTTTTTAATTGCGTTGGCAGCATCAATAGTAATTTGATCTTTCGTTTTGTCGCGTGAGGTAACCGACAAATCGTAATATTTTATATCCAAATCGACATAGGGGAGAATTAACTGATCTTTAATGAATTTCCAGATGATGCGAGTCATTTCGTCACCGTCTATTTCGACTACAGGTTGGGCTACTTTGATTTTTGACATTTTTCTAATATTTGTGCGCGTAAATATACAACAACAACTTCTTTTTTTTAAGCAGTTAGGAAGATATATTTGTTATTTTTCAGACACGATTTGCTTTATAAACAATGGGGTTTAACTCTCAATTTCTCAAAAAAAAACTCCAGAAGAAATGCTGGAGTTTTTTTTAAAAATATTTTAGTGTTGTCGATCTTTGATTCGAGCTTTTTTACCCGTAAGCTCTCTGAAGTAATAGATTCTAGATCTCCTAACTTTTCCGCGTTTGTTGACTTCAATTTTTTGAATTGCAGGCAAATTGATTGGGAAAATTCGTTCAACGCCAACAGTTCCAGACATTTTACGAATGGTAAAGGTTTTGGAAAGTCCAGTTCCTTTAATTTGAATGACAACTCCTTTAAAGAATTGCGTTCTGACTTTTTCTCCTTCTCGAATTTCGTAGTAAACAGTGATGGTGTCTCCAGCATCGAACGCGGGCAGTTCTTTTTTTGAAACAAATTCGTCTTGTACGTACTTTACTAATGTTTCCATTTATGGAATAATTAAATATTTATCCAGTACAACATTCACGTCTTTCGTCAGCGGTTGAACCAAAATGGGTGCAAAAATACTTTTTTTTTAAAGAAAATAAAAACTTTTTATCGTCTAAAATATTTTATTTTAGCAAATCGGGCCGTAGTTTTTGAGTTCGCTGTTCGGCTTGTTGTTCTCGCCAAGATTCAATTTTTGGTGTATTGCCAGAAGTCAATATTTCAGGAACTTTCCATCCTTTGTAATCCGCAGGTCTTGTATATACAGGTGGTGCAAGCAATCCATCTTGATGGGAATCCGTTAGTGCTGAGGTTTCATCGCCTAACACACCGGGAATAAGCCTAATAATACTATCACATAAAACGGCTGCTGCCAATTCACCTCCAGACAATACGTAATCGCCTATTGATATTTCTTTTGTGATAAAATGATCTCTAACTCTTTGGTCAACTCCTTTGTAATGTCCACATAAAATAACGATGTTTTTCTTTAAAGAGAGTTGGTTTGATATGTTTTGGTTGAGTGTTTCTCCATCGGGAGTCATATATATAATTTCGTCGTACTCGCGTTGATTTTTTAGTTTTGTGATGCATTGATCAATTGGTTCAATCATCATGACCATTCCAGCTCCTCCGCCAAATTGATAATCGTCAATTTGATTGTACTTATTGAGTCCATAATCTCTTAAATTGTGAACATGAACTTCCACCAATTGAGCATCAATGGCCCGTTGAAGGATAGAATGCTCAAAAGGACTATCAAGCAAATTAGGTACTACAGAAATGATATCAATACGCATTTCACAAAGATGCAAACAATTATTGAATCAAAAAAGACAAGGTGCTCAATGAATTGCCTCACCTTGTCTTTTGAATTGAAAATTAACCAGTATTTGTATCAATTAAAAATAATCCGTTCCCGTTCTCCGTTGGGAGCGATAAATAAAATATCGTTAATAGCTTCTCGTTGAATTTCTGTCAATTCACTTGCATCATTAATAGGATTTCCATTGATATGAGTGATTATATATCCATTTCGAATACCCAATCGGTATAGGTTGGGGTTGTTTTGATCAATAATTTTCATTCCTTGATTCAGGTCGTGTTTTTTCAATTCTTTTTTAGAAAGGTTTTTTAAACGCATGCTTAAAAATTCTACCATGGCATTTTTGGTGAGAGTAACAAGCGCAGTTTTTTTAACACCGTCTCTTAAAAAATGAACGGTTACCTTATCACCGGGTCGTTTGCTTCCTAAGTATCCAGAAAGTTCTGAGAACTTCGATATTTTAACTCCATCCAAATTTTGAATTACGTCGCCCTCTTGAAGTCCTGCTTTTTTTGCACCCATGTCTTCGTCTACTGAAGCGATGTAGAACCCTTCGGTAGTTTCAATGTCTAACTCTTTTGAAATGGTGCTGTTAAGACTTTGACCTCTTATTCCGAGCAATCCCTTTTGAACGTCTCCAAACTCAATGATGTCTTCAAAAACTTTTTTGGCTATATTACTAGGAACCGCAAACGAATAGCCAATATAGGAGCCTGTTTCACTAGTTATAGCCGTATTGATTCCTATCAAATCACCTTCTGTATTTACCAAGGCTCCTCCACTATTCCCCATATTAACGGCTGCATCGGTTTGAATGAACGATTGGTTTTTACCATCAAACAAATCTCTTGCTTTGGCACTTATAATTCCTGCTGTAACGGTAGAGGTTAGGTTAAATGGATTTCCAACCGCAAGTACCCATTCTCCAATTTTCGTTTGGTCTGAATCGGCAAATCGCACAAAAGAAAAGTCTTTTTTGGCGTCTAATATTTTCAAAACCGCAATATCGGTTGATGGATCAGTTCCTACCAATTCGGCCTCATAGACTTTGTTGTCATTGGTTTTAACCTCTAGCTGTTTTGAGTCTTCAATCACGTGATTGTTGGTAATGATGTATCCGTCTGGCGATACAATCACACCCGAACCCATTCCAATTCGAGTTCGCTGCATGTTCCCAGCTCCATTAAAATAATCCCATATTGAGGAAGGGCTAGAGACAACTCCTGTGTTTTTGATGTGCACTACGGCATTGATGGTTTTGTCAGCTGCAACGGTAAAATTTGTGTTTTCAGCAGCTTCTACGATTTCGGAAGGAATGTAATTTGTGGGTATATTTTGGGGTTTCGCTATTCCCGAATCAAAAGTGGTAGATGGGGTTGAAAAATAGTCATATCCTATTAAACTAATTAATCCTCCCAAAACAGCTGTAATGATTAATGTTCCTGCTTTTTTCATGCGTTCCATTTTTAATTTTTTTAAAATTCTTTTCAAATTTATTTGATAATGGCAATTTGGTTAAATCTTTTAACGTGTTTTTAACAACTTTATAGCTCATAAAAATTTGTACATTTGCCACCAAACACCATGGTTTTCATGACAAAAACATTTTATAAATATCAAGGCACCGGAAATGACTTTGTTGTTTTTGACAATCGCCAACTGGATTTCGACAAAAATAATGCCAGTTTTATCAATCGTTTGTGTGACCGAAAATACGGTATAGGGGCCGATGGGTTACTTCTTTTAGAAGATTCAGCAACTACAGACTTCACCATGGTGTATTTCAACGCCGATGGTACGTTGGGTTCTATGTGTGGAAACGGAGGTAGGTGTATTGTCGCATTTGCATCTTTTTTAGGCATTGTTGACACCGATACCCAATTTGAAGCCTTTGATGGATTGCATAAGGCTACAATCACTAACGGAATTGTATCGTTGCAAATGAAAAATATAAATAATGTAGAAATTCATAAGGATCATATTTTTTTAGATACAGGCTCACCGCATCATGTTCAATGTGTTGACAATGTCAGCGATTTTGATGTTGATTCTATAGGTCGAAAAATTCGATACGGAGCTCCTTATTTTGAAACAGGCGCAAATATTAATTTTGTTCAAGTTTTGTCCGAAAATACTTTCAAAGTTCGAACGTACGAAAGAGGTGTAGAGGCAGAAACATTGTCTTGTGGAACCGGAGTTACTGCCGTAGCTATAGCCATGCATGCAACCCAGCAAACGAGCCACAATGAGATTTCACTTCATACTGAAGGAGGTGTATTACAGGTTCGTTTTGTAAATCAGGGTAGCAATTATAACGATGTTTTTTTAGTCGGGCCTGCTGTTCAGGTTTTTTCAGGGACTATTGATATTGACAAAAATGTATAGAAAAAGAATCCTTTTAATTATCGCGCTAATAGGCGTAATTATCGGTGGTATTTTTACCTTTCAATTTTACCGCGTATTTTTTTTTAGTAACACTGCTTTCTCAGAACCTTCTGCGATCGTTTTTGTCCCTTCCAATGCTTCAATGGATACGATTGTTTCTAGACTAAAACCCTTACTCAAACGCCCTAGTAATTTTTTGACTGCTGCTCAAAAAAAAGGTTTTCGCCGATCCAAAGGAGGGAAGTACTCGATTCGTCAAGGAATGGGCAATCATCAAATAATTAATACACTTCGCTCCCAAAATATGCCTGTCCGATTGACATTTAACAATCAAGATAATATATATGACTTAGCAAGTCGAATCTCCGAACAAATTGAAGCCGACAGCACCTCTTTAGTAACTGCTTTTAAAGACTCTTTGTTTTTAGAATCGAATGGATTTAACGAGAATACTATACTTTCAATGTTTGTACCCAATAGCTATCAAATGTATTGGAATACAAATGCGACTCAATTTCGCAATCGAATGAAAGATGAGTTTTTTAGTTTTTGGAATCCAAAACGAGTTGAGAAAGCGGCTGCCGTAGGCTTAAATCCCCTTGAGGTTGTTGCCTTAGCTTCGATTGTTCAGAAAGAAACCGTTATGGTAGATGAGCGACCTCGCGTGGCGGGTGTTTATCTTAATCGGTTGCAACGAAACATGAAATTGCAAGCAGATCCCACCGTTATTTTTGCAATTCAAAAGAAAAATAATGATTTTAATACGGCTATAAAACGTGTTTTAAATAAAGATTTGAAAATAAACTCGCCTTTCAATACGTATCGATACCGAGGATTGCCTCCAGGCCCAATATCCATGCCTGATATTTCTTCAATAGAAGCCGTTTTGAATCCTGAAAAGCATCGTTTTTTATATTTTGTAGCTGATATTAGTCGTCCAGGTTACCATATGTTTGCTAAAACCTATTCCGAACACAACCGCAATCGTAGACAATACATTCAATGGGTAAACCAAAATAAGATTTACCGCTAACATCAATCTTTCTGGATCAGAAAAATTGCAGGTCTTTTTTGAATAGAAATAGAGCTTTTTTTCCACTCCTCAATGGTATGTGTTCTAATAGTTTCTGAATTGAGAGTTAGATCACAGGCTATGCACAACCTAGTTGAAGGATGAAGAATTTTAATTAAATCGGAAATAATGGCATCATTTCTATAGGGTGTTTCCATAAAAATTTGGGTTTGCTGCAACTCAGAAGATTTTTTTTCTAACGCTTTTATTGTTTTTTTCCTTTCTTCTTTGTCAATGGGTAAATAGCCATTAAAGGCAAAGTTTTGTCCATTCATTCCAGAGCCAATAAGAGCCAATAATATTGAAGAAGGACCCACAAGAGGTTTGACAGGAATTCCTTTTTTATGAGCTAATTCCACAATGATTGCTCCAGGATCGGCTATAGCAGGACAGCCAGCATCTGAAATCAAGCCTATTGATTCGCCTTCAAAGCAAGGGTCTAAAAATGAGGCTACCTCTTGAGGATCTGTAAATTTATTAAGCAATACAATGTTTAACTCTTGCTGCGCCTTATTGGGAGCAATTTTTTTAATAAATGCACGGGCGACTTTTTCATTTTCACAAATAAAATAGGTCAGTGACTCTATGTTTTTTTTAACAGAAATAGGCAAAACCTCCAAAGGAGCAGAATCTCCTAAAAGATTGGGAATCATAAAAATAGCACCAATATTTTCAATATTCATTCGCTTTTCTTTTGAGCAATCAATTTGCGTACGATTTGTAAACACGATTGGTGAATTAATTGATAAACTTGTTCAAATCCATCATCATCGTAGTAGGGGTCAGGCACCTCGGTTGCATTCAATCCAGCGGCTTCGGTGAGTAGTTCAACTTTGTTGAGGTTTTCTTCATTTTGACACAGCTCAACCACGTTTTGATAATTGCTAGAATCCATTACAAAAATACGATCGAACAATACAAAATCTTCGGATTGAAATTTTCGTGCTTTTTGTTTAGATATGTCTAGTCCATGATTTTTTGCTACTGCTATGGACCTTGGGTCGGGAGCGCTTCCAATGTGATACCCTCCTGTTCCTGCCGAATCAACAAAGAAATCATTGGAAGGCAGAAGATTTTCAAAAATACCGTGTGCTAAGGGTGAACGACAAATGTTTCCCAAACACACAACAAGTACTCTTGTTTTCATGATGTATTAAATAGAAAGCTTTTTAGATAAATCCTCGACATATTTACGAAACTGTTTGTCCGTAAACGATAAATTGTCAACTGTTTTACAAGCATGCAATACAGTCGCATGATCTCTTTGCCCAATCTGAGAGCCTATGCTTGCTAAAGATGCCTTGGTGAATTTTTTTGCAAAAAACATAGCCAACTGCCTAGCTTGAACTATATGACGTTTTCTAGTTTTCGATTGCAAAGTAGAAACATCCATTTGAAAATATTCCGAAACAACCTTTTGGATGTAGTCGATAGAAACTTCTCTTTTGGTGTTTTTCACAAATTTATCCACCACCTGTTTTGCCAGTTCAATGGTAATCTCTCTTTTATTAAAAGATGATTGAGCAATCAAGGATATAATAGCCCCCTCTAGCTCTCGCACATTGGATTTAATACTTTTTGCAACGAATTCTACAATTTCATCGGAAATATCGACTCCATCTCTGTACAATTTGTTACGGAGAATGGAAACTCGTGTTTCAAAATCAGGACGTTGCAATTCTGCAGAAAGCCCCCATTTGAATCGAGACAAAAGACGCTGCTCAATGTCTTGCATGTCTACAGGTGCTTTGTCTGAAGTAAGAATCACTTGCTTTCCGTTTTGGTGCAAATGGTTGAATATGTGAAAAAACACATCTTGTGTTCCTGATTTTCCAGAGAAAAATTGAACATCATCTATAATTAGGATATCAATGACTTGATAAAAGTGGATGAAATCGTTTCTGTTATTTTTCTTAACAGCCTCAATGTATTGTTGGGTAAATTTTTCAGCAGAAATATACAACACAGTTTTCTCTGGAGATCGTTCTTTGATGTGAACTCCAATCGCATGTGCTAAATGTGTTTTGCCAAGCCCAACTCCACCAAAAATAAGGAGTGGGTTGAATGAGGTTCCCCCTGGCTTCTTAGCAACTGCAATTCCTGCAGAACGAGCAAGTCGATTGGACTCTCCTTCTAAGAAATTATCAAAATTATAGCTAGCATTAAGTTGTGATTCGATTTTTAAATTTCGAATTCCAGGAATAATGAATGGATTTTTAAGCTCAGAAGAGTAGTTGTTTCTAAGAGGAGCGTCAACTTCCTGACTCTTAATGCTACTCCTGTTTTCACTGGGTATTTTTTCCGTAAAAGGAGACTTGTTCCCGAAGGTGTTCTCCATTTTAATAATGTAAACCAATCGAGCTTGTTCGCCCAATTCTTTGGTGAGCGCCACTTTTAATATTTTCACATAGTGTTCTTCAAGCCATTCATAGAAAAACTTGCTAGGCACTTGAATGCTTAGCACTTTTGAATTTAATTTGACTGGAACAATTGGCTCAAACCATGTTTTGTATGCCTGCGGTTGAATATTGTCTTTCACAAATTTCAGACATTCCCCCCATACCGATTCCGCAGTAACTTGCATTTAAATGAAAAATTTATGTGTTTTGGTTAGTTTTAGACTTGAAATTTGTAGCACTTCAAATCCTTTACAAATATGTGAACAATTTTTATTAAAAAAAAATACTTTTGCTATTGAATATTAAAAAATAATTACGCATATTATTGCGATCCTTAATACATTCACTAACGTAAATAAATTCCATGTCTTTTTGTAAGAAAAAACACAACGTTTCTGTTCGATACGGAGAAACAGACCAAATGGGCTATGTTTATCACGGAAACTATGCTCAATTTTTAGAAATCGGTAGAATTGAGTGGTTGCGTGCTTTCGGTTTTTCCTACAAGAAAATGGAAACAGATGGAATTATGTTGCCTGTTTTAAAATTAGAACTTGAATTTAAAAAATCTGCTTTCTTTGATGATACCCTTACCATTGAAACTTCATTACAATCAATTCCTTCCTATTTTATTGAGTTTGACTATCAAATTTACAATCAAAACAAAGAATTGCTTTGCAATGCCTATACCCAATTGGTATTTTTAAATGCCAATTCTAGAAAGCCGATTCGATGCCCGAAAAATATTTTGGAAGAAATCAGCAAGGAGCCTGATTTTGGTAAATAAAAAGTGCATCCACTCCAATAGATGTTTTTTTAACAAATTTTCCCTCAAGATTGGGTGCTTTGACACCTTCCTTGAACCTTTTTTTTCCTCTAAAAACCCTTGCTTCTTCCCACAAATTTTCATCAATAAACGTTTGAAGTGTTTTGCAGCCACCTTCCACAAGGATTGATTGAATGTTTTGTTGGTACAATTGATTGCAAATTTGTTGAGCGAGGGGTTTTGAAAAATCTACAGTAACCAATCGAACATTTTTAGGATAACGATCTTCAATTTTTTGGGAAACTACCAAGGTTTCAGCTTCTGAATTAAATACGTTGGCTGTAGGGCTAATTTTTAATTCCCGATCAATTACTATTCGTAGCGGTTGATCTCCTTGTACATTTCTTGCTGTTAGTAGGGGATTGTCGTCAATGACAGTTTGCGTCCCCACTAAAATGGATTGCTCTTCAGCGCGCCATTGGTGTACTAAGTTTCGAGAGTTTTCCCCAGTAATCCATACTGGAGCTTGTTCGCTTCGGTTTTTGGGTGCAATATAACCATCTGCTGTTTCGGCCCATTTCAATACTATATAAGGTCTCTTTTTTTGATGAAAACAAAAAAACCGTTGATTCAATTCTAGGGCTTCCTTTTCAAGGATTCCTACTGTCACATTAATTCCTGCAGATTGTAACTGCTCAATTCCTTTCCCGGCCACTTTCGAATGAGGATCTTGGGTTCCAATGACTACATTAGGAATTTTTTTAGAAATAATGAGTTGACTGCATGGGGGTGTTTTGCCTGTATGACAGCATGGCTCTAAGTTCACATAAAGTGTAGCCTCCTTTAACAAATGCGGCTCTGTAACACTGTTAATTGCATTGACTTCTGCGTGTGGCTGTCCTGCCATTCGATGATACCCTTCACCAATAATTTTGTTATTATACACAATGACACTTCCTACCATGGGGTTGGGATAGGTAAAGCCCTTTGCTTTTTGAGCAAGGTCCAAACATCGTTGCATAAACTTTTGATGATTCATTTTTGTAAAATGTGTATCTTCACACTGCAAAAATAGACTAAAAATTGAAAGTATCTTCCGACTGGAAAATCAGAGAAATTAAGGCTTCCGACAATCCAAGTTTGGCAATCGTCTTAAGAGCAGTGCTTTTAGAAATGGGCGTTCCCAAAGTTGGTACAGCTTATGCCGATCCCGAATTGGACACTATGTTTGAGGCTTATGACGTGTCTCGCAGTGCTTATTTTGTGGTCACCTATAAAGATCAAGTTATGGGAGGAGCAGGTATTGCACCGCTTGTCAATGAAGCAGCAACTATTTGTGAACTCCAGAAAATGTATTTTTCTCCCAAATCTAGAGGCTTGGGATTGGGAAAAAAGATGATTCAAATATGCTTGAATTATGCAAAAAACAATGGGTTTACACAGTGTTATTTAGAAACGATGCCCAACATGAAACAAGCTCAGCGACTATACCAACAAACGGGCTTTCACTATATCGAAACGCCAATGGGCAATACAGGACATTTTTCTTGCCCAATCTGGATGATTAAGCCCTTGAACTGATGGAGTTGATTTCGTTCAAAAAAGAAATGCATGCTCAATTGACGGAGAGTTATCCTAAAAATGAAATTGATTCATTTTTTTACCGCCTGTTAGACCATCACCTCGGAATGTCCAAAATGGATTGCGCCTTACATCCCAATCGACGCTTGTCAATTTCTCAATTGAATGAATTGATGTCAGCTTTGACTCAACTCCAAAAACATATTCCTTTACAATATATAATAGGACAAACTTCTTTTCAAGGATCGTTCTTACATGTTACTCCGTCCGTTCTTATTCCTCGCCCCGAAACTGAAGAGTTGGTAGCATGGGCAATTGATTCAGCTCAATCTCCCTCGGTTCAACGAATATTAGACATAGGAACGGGAAGCGGTTGTATTGCAATTAGCCTAGCCAAAGCTTTTCCAGAGGCCGACACAACGGCGATTGATGTATCGAAATCTGCTTTGAAATTAGCAAAACAAAATGCAGTACAAAACCAAGTGATAGTGGATTTTCAATGTGTTAATATTCTTGAAAATCAAAGCGTTGCGGATTCTTACGATCTAATTATTTCAAATCCCCCTTATGTTACCTTCTCAGAAAAAAAACAAATGAATGCTAATGTTCTAGATCACGAACCCCACCGCGCTTTGTTTGTTCCAGACTCCAACCCACTTCTTTTTTACAATGCAATAGGAAGCTTTGCTAGTCAACATCTTTCTGACAACGGATTGCTTTTTTTTGAAATCAATGAACAATACGGAAAATCGGTCGTTACTCTTTTAAAAGACCTTAAATTTCACGATATTGAGCTCAGAAAAGATTTTAGAGGAAAAGATAGAATGATACGCGCCAAAAAATGAATTCCATTCAAAACAAAATAGAAGATTTACGGTCTCAATTGCATCGTTATAACCATGAATATTACACACTCGATGCACCCACAATTTCCGATTACGAATTCGATCAATTATTGACCGAACTCCAAAATCTTGAAAAGCAATACCCAGAATTTTATGATGAAAATTCTCCTACGCTTCGAGTAGGAGGGGCTATTACCAAAAAATTTCAAACCGTAGTTCACGATCACAGAATGTATTCTTTGGATAATTCGTATTCAAAAGAAGATTTATTGGATTGGGAAACTCGCATTCGAAAAAATATCGGAGATGAAAAGTTGCATTTTTTTTGTGAATTAAAATACGACGGCGCTTCCATAAGTTTAACATATCATAACGGAAAACTGGTTCGTGCAATTACTCGAGGAGACGGAACTCAAGGAGATGATGTAACGCAGAACATTAAAACGATCAAAACCATTCCGTTAGAGCTCACAGGTGATTATCCCGAAAAATTTGACATTCGAGGTGAAATTGTTTTGCCAATAGCCGGTTTTCAAAAAATGAATGAGGATCGAATCGCCTCGGGCGAAGAACCTTATATGAATCCAAGAAATACGGCTTCTGGAAGTTTAAAACTTCAAGATAGTAGCGAGGTGGCAAAGCGTCCGCTTCAATGTCTGCTCTACCAATTGGTTTCGGATACTCCTGTTTGTGAAACACAAGAAAAAGGACTCCAAAAAGCTAGAGCCTGGGGCTTTCATGTTCCTTCTGAGGGTGTTTTGGCGAATTCAATTGATGAGGTAATGCAATTTGTGGATCGGTGGGATGCGAAGCGTCATTCACTTCCTTATGAGATAGATGGAATTGTCATCAAGGTCAATTCTATTGCCAGTCAAATGGAGTTAGGGTACACAACCAAGTCTCCACGATGGGCGATGGCTTACAAATTTAAAGCAGAACAAGTGTCAACCCTTTTGGAAAGTATTTCTTATCAGGTAGGTCGAACAGGTGCTATTACACCAGTTGCCAATTTGAGTCCAGTTTTGTTGGGCGGTACTACAGTCAAAAGAGCTTCGCTTCACAATGCGGATCAGATTGAAAAATTGGATGTTTGTATTGGAGATGTGGTTTATATTGAAAAAGGGGGAGAAATTATCCCCAAAATTGTTGGGGTGGATGTGTCAAAGCGAACTGTTTTTTGCCAGCCCGTTCATTATATTACTCATTGTCCTTCTTGCGAATCAGAATTGATAAGAAGTGAGGGTGAAGCACAACACTATTGTTTAAACAGCGACGCGTGTCCTCCGCAAATTACAGGTAGAATTCAACATTTTATTTCCCGAAAAGCGATGGATATTGATGGCTTGGGATCCGAGACCATTGAGCTTTTATTCCGCGATGGATTGATTCAAAATTATGCAGATTTGTACACACTTCGTAAAGAAGATTTATTGCCCTTGGAAAGAATGGCCGAAAAATCGGCAGATAATTTATTGTTAGGAGTTGAGGCATCTAAGAAAATTCCTTTTGAAAGAGTTTTGTTTGGGTTGGGTATTCGATTTGTAGGGCAAACTGTTGCCAAAAAACTGGCAAGTAGTTTTGGATCCATTGACCGATTGGCCAATGCTAGCGAAAACGAATTGGTTGAGGTGGATGAAATTGGAGAGCGAATTGCACAAAGTGTAGTTTTGTTTTTTTCAAACCCAAACAATCTACAAACAATTCAAAGATTGAAAGACTATGGTCTTCAAATGACCATTTCTGCCGACCGATTGGCAGCACAAACATCATTATTAAAAGGATCTACTTTTGTGGTTTCCGGTGTTTTTGAATCTTTTAGTAGAGACGAGTTGAAGGCTGCTATCGAAATTAACGGAGGAAAAGTTTCTTCTTCGATTTCTTCAAAAACATCCTATATAGTAGCAGGAAAAAACATGGGGCCAAGTAAGCTTCAAAAAGCAGAAAAACTAGGAATTCCTTTGTTGTCTGAAGATGATTTTAGAGCGCTGATAACCGCTAGATAGATAAAGATTCTCCGTTGTTTTTTTGTGTTTCTTCCAAATAAAAATCAACTCTTCCTAAATACAGTCCGTGACACCCCACTTGGTTTACCAAAACGGTTTTTCCAATGGCATTTTCAATTTCAGTGGGTTTCTCAAGAAAGGTGTGGGTGTGTCCTCCAATAATCAAGTCAATATCTTTTGTGTTTTGAGCAATTTTTACATCCGATACCTGATCTGTTTTTGTGTATTCATAACCCAAATGCGAAAGGCAAATAACAAGATCGCAGTGTTTTTCATGTTTGAGGAGTTTGCTCATGTCTTGAGCTATTTCAATGGGATCTAAATAAACAGTTTCTTTATACGCCGATTTGGTTACCAAGCCTTCGAGTTGAACACCCAGTCCAAAAACACCAATTTTGACACCCCCTTTTTCGAAAATTTGGTAAGGTTTGGTATGTCCGTTCATAACGGTATTTGAGAAATCATAATTTGAGTTTATGAGATCAAACTTGGCATGGTGAAGTGGCGCCAAAAGCCCATCAATCCCATTGTCAAATTCGTGATTCCCAATGGTACCTGCGTCGTACTTCATTAAACTCATTAGTTTGAGTTCGAGAGCGCCTCCGTAAAAATTAAAATAGGGTGTCCCTTGAAAAATATCTCCAGCATCTAAGAGTAATGTGTTTGGGTTTTCTTCCCGGATTTTATTGATGACGGCTGCTCGTCTTGCTACACCACCTTTGTTAGCTTTTTTCCCAGCATTTGACTCAAAAGGATCGATATGGCTGTGCACATCGTTGGTATGAAGAATGGTAATGTGTTTTCGTGGTTTGTCGGAAAAAAGACTGAAGCCAAGAGAGGGAGCTCCTAGAAACAGTGCTGATGCCGACGTAGTCTTAATAAAGTATCTTCGTTTCATTATTTAGCTGTATTGTTAATTACAAGTCGTTGATCGAGCGTGCTTCGCAGCGTATCTTTTTTAGAAAAATAATCAATTAACACCGAACGAATTTTATAGTTGGTAAAATGAATTTCTTCCGGGTTTTCAAAAAAAACCATTTGATCGCCTCCGCGAAATAAATAGTCTGAAGTAGCAACATAATAAGACCGTAAAGGATCAAACTTTTTACCTTGAATGGTGGCGTTGATTTCTTGTTCAGATATATTTACTCTAGCCCCAGAGATAGGATGTGCCTTTTGATACTTTGATAGATACGAAAATAGTTTTTTAACTTTTTTTCCGGACATTTTAAGAACCACAACCGAGTTTTCAAAGGGCATTACTTTGTAAGCTGTTTTGACAGTGACATTTCCTTTTTCAATCCTATCTCGAATGCCTCCATAGTTAAGCAAGCAAAAATCAATTTTGTTTTTGGTTTTGGAGTGAAACAATGGGCTTACTTCTTCCATTAAAGCATCTGCCATAAGATTTCCAATAGTTGACTCCATTTCGCCATCTTTCTTGTGCATTGTTTTTGGAGCATAACTTAGAACTCGATGAATACTTTTGTCAAGATTTTCGGTGTAGGGTTTTATAAATGATGCGATTGTTGAATCTACGTCAGTATTTTTGCTTATTTCTATCCGTGAATATTCATAATTATTAGCTTTGGTTGATTTATATTCACAGCCTATAATTAGGATTGTTATAAATAAAACAAATTGTGGTTTTTTTATATAATTAATCATATCAACGCTTGTAATGAGTATAATAATGTGTATTTTTGAGCACGATATAAATATATGCTTTTAAACTCGCTGAAAAAACAAATCCTACGAAAAAAAATTGATTCGAAGCTTAGAAAAGTGGATGGTCAATTAAAGGATAAATCCATGCCAATCAAAACCGTTGGATGCTTGATTGATGGGAGTTTGATTTCAGATTTATCCTATTTCAAAGAGTTGTCGACGATATTAAACGTTCATCATAACAACATATTTTTGTTGACCTTTAATAACGATAAAAAGGCTGAACCTTATCGAATTGGGCTGACAGTTTCAAGAAAGTCAATTTCTTGGAAATCTGACATTAATTCGGATGATGCCAACGAGTTTATGTCTAGGGAGTATGATTTGTTGATTAACTATTTCAAAAAGTCCAATTCGGTTTTAGGGCTTATATCCAGTTATACGGATGCGTTCTTTCGGGTTGGCTTTGAAAATATTGACAATCGTTTCAATGATTTGATTTTTTCAAGTCAAATGTCAGAAAAAGACGTTTTTAAGATTGAGTTGGAACGCTATTTAAAAATTATGAATAAGATATGAATAGGTCGAGTTTTATAGGGACGGGAGTGGCTATGATTACTCCGTTTAATAATGATGGTTCTGTAGATTATCCATCAATCCAGCCTTTGGTTGATTTTGTTATTTCTGGTGGTGTAGATTATTTAGTTGTTTTGGGAACTACTGCAGAAACAGCTACGTTGTCAGCCACTGAAAAGCGACTTGTTATGGATGCCTTTATTCACGCAAACAATGGAAGAGTTCCCTTAGTACTTGGAATAGGAGGCAATAATACACAAGCCTTAATCAATGAACTCCAAGAAACGGACTTTTTTGGCTTCAGTGCTATCTTGTCAGTTTCTCCTTACTACAATCGCCCAAGTCAAGAGGGTATTTATCGTCATTTTTGTGAATTATCAAAAGCATCTCCGCTTCCCATAATTTTGTACAATATTCCTCAACGTACAGGGTCCAACATGGAGCCCGAAACAGTATTTCGAATTGCAAATGATTGCCCGAATGTTATCGGAATCAAAGAAGCTAAAGGAGATATTCATCAAGCTAAAGAATTGATTGCTAAACGCCCCTCTGGGTTTTTGGTGATTTCAGGCGACGATTCGCTGGCGCTTTCAATGGTTTTAGAGGGCGGTGATGGTGTTATATCGGTTATTGGTGGAGGTTTTCCAAGTGAATTTTCAGAATTGATTTCATTAGGTCTCTCTAGCAATTCGGACTTAGCCACTCAAAACCAACAGAAACTTTCCAAAATAATTCAATTAATTTATGAGGAAGGAAACCCCGCAGGGATCAAATCTGTCTTGTCTCATCGCGGGTTATGTACAGATCAAGTTCGTTTGCCTTTGGTAGCAGCTTCTCAATCGCTTTCTGATCGAATTAAAGATTGTTGTCTAGATTTCTCTAATTTTGTAAGAATTTAATTTTTAAATTATATCTTTATTTTTTAAAAAACATCAATTTTTATCTTTATTAAATGTTTTTTTTGAGTTTTTTTAAATAAAAGTTAACTTTTTCTTTATTTTTTTCAATTTTATATTGTACGAAATTTCCTTATACTTTGTAGTACACTTTTTTTCAAGAAACGTTAAAGTTATGATAATTTAGGTAGATTCGAGTTTTAGGATTCCTATATTTGGCGTTTGTTTTTGATAATGATTTGATTACATTTGCGACATGATTAATAAAATACCTTATTTTTTGGGAATCTTTTTTTGTATTGTTACGATTTCATCGTGCAGCGATTATCAAAAAGTTCTTAAAGACGAAGATGTTAAGGCCAAATACGAAATGGCTCAATTACTTTTCGACCAAGAAGATTACAAGCGCGCTAGTCGATTGTACGAGCAAATCCTACCAAGATATCGTGGAAAACCTCAAGGAGAACGAGTCACTTATTTTTATGCAATGACCTTACTCAAAACCAAAAATTATTTTTTGGCAGCCTACCAGTTTGAAACGTTTCAAAAAGCTTTTCCTAAAAGCGATAAGGTTTCTGAGGCTCTCTATAACGAAGCTTATTGCTATTTTATTGAGTCTCCTGTTTTCAGTTTGGATCAATCCTCTACAGAGCAAGCTTTGGACAAGTTACAATATTTCATCAATCGCTACCCTGATTCCGAACTAATGCCAGAGGCTAACAATATGGCCCAAAAGCTTCAATACAAATTAGAGAAAAAAGCTTTTGAAATTGCTAAGCAGTACAATACCATTCGTGATTACAAAGCAGCAATTGTTTCTCTAAACAGCTTTATATCCAACTATCCTGGAACTCCGTTTCGAGAAGACGCATTGTTTTATCAGTTCGAATCTTCATATTATCTGGGAATAAATAGTGTGCAGCATAAAAAATATGAGCGTCTAAAAGATGCACAAAAAATTTACGATAAGTTTGTTCGTTATTACCCAGAATCCAAGTTTGGAAAAAAATCATCCAAAATGATGCAGACTATCGACGAAGAAATCACTAAATTTGTACCCACTAAAAAAAGTTAATTTCCTTCTAATTATGGATTTAAAGAAAACACAAGCGCCAATAAGTACCGTTACTTACGATCGTAACGAAGTTGATGCACAAACTGATAATATTTATGAAGCAATTGCTATTGCTTCAAAACGTGCTATACAAATCAATGAAGAGATTAAAAGAGAGCTTCTTGATAAATTAGAGGAATTTGCTACTCCAACAGAAAATTTAGAAGAAATTTTCGAAAACAAAGAGCAAATAGAAGTTTCTAAATTTTATGAAAAACTTCCAAAACCTCACGCAATTGCCATTGAAGAATGGTTAAACGAAAAAATATACTACCGAAATACTGAAGATAAATAATTGGTATGTCAGTGCTTCGGGGTAAAAAAATCCTCCTTGGCATTACGGGAGGAATTGCTGCTTACAAGGCTCCTCTTATAGCACGATTGTTTATTCGCGAGGGCGCTGAAGTACAGGTCGTAATGACCCCTTCCGCAAAAGAATTTGTTACTCCACTCACCCTTTCTACTCTTACAGACCGCCCTGTTCTGTTTTCTTTCACTAATGATATTGATGAAAATGCCGTTTGGAACAACCATGTAGAATTGGGTCTATGGGCCGATTTGATGCTAATTGCTCCCGCAACAGCAAATACACTTTCTAAGATGGCTTCGGCAACCAGTGATAATTTGTTGCTAGCCACTTATTTGTCTGCGAAATGTCCTGTCTATTTTGCGCCAGCCATGGATTTGGATATGTACAAACACCCTGCAACATTAAAAACCATAGAACATTTAGAGGATTTTGGAAATATCAATATTCAAGCTGCTTCTGGATTTTTAGCAAGTGGTTTGCATGGCGAAGGGAGAATGCAAGAGCCAGAATATATTGTTCAATTTATCAAAGAGGATTTATCCAAAAATCTCCCTTTGCGTTCCAAAAAGTTTTTAATTTCTGCTGGCCCTACATACGAATCCATCGATCCTGTTCGTTTTATAGGAAATCATGCTTCGGGTAAAATGGGTTTTGCTTTAGCAAATCAAGCAGCTATGATGGGTGCTGAAGTGATTTTAGTAACCGGTCCTACTCATGAAAAAACAGATCACCCAAACATTGAAGTCGTCCCTGTTGTAAGTGCAAAAGAAATGTATACAAGCTGTATGTTAAAATATAATGAAGTGGACGTGGCTATCATGTCAGCTGCAGTTTCAGACTATAAACCTACCAACGTTGCAGCTCAAAAAATTAAAAAGAAAACTGAAAATTTAACGATTAAACTTTCTCCTACTACTGATATTTTATCTCAAATGGGAGCCAGTAAAACCAATCAATTTCTAGTTGGATTTGCTCTAGAAACCGAAAATGAATTGGAACATGCGCTTACCAAGCTAAAAAGAAAAAATTTAGATGCAATTGTGTTGAATTCCTTAAACGATCAAGGAGCTGGTTTTGGCACTTCAACAAATAAAATTACCTTTATAGATGCTTCCTTGAAACCCAAAGAGTTTGCACTTAAGCCCAAAAATGAGGTAGCTGTTGATATAATAACCGAAATCATCGCCCGACTATGAACACACTAAAATTTTGTATTGTTTTTTGCTTTTCCAGTTGTATTTATGCTCAAGAGTTGCAAGGAACCGTAACAATCAATTCTGAATCGATTGGTCAAACCAATCAGCAAATATTCAAAACCCTTGAAACTGCGTTGACCAATTTCATTAATAGCAAACGCTGGACTGAAAAGGAATTTTCAGCTCAAGAACGAATTCAGTTTGATATGTTTATTAATGTAAACTCCTTCAATTCCAATCGGTTTGAAGCTAGCTTACAAGTTCAATCCTCTCGACCAGTTTTTGCATCTTCTTTTCAAACTCCTGTCTTTACGTTTAAAGATGACAATTTTAATTTTTCTTATACAGAATTCGAACCGTTGTTTTATAATGCTAGCTCGTTTGAATCCAACTTGGTATCGTTAATTTCTTATTATGTTTATGTGATGTTAGGGATGAATGCAGATACTTTCTCTTTGAATGGTGGCTCATCGTATTTTAATACTGCGCAAAAGATAGTGGAATTGTCCCAACAATCGGGGTATCGCGGATGGAATCAATCCGACGGAAGAAAAAACAGATACCGATTAATGGATGAAATCCTCTCGAATGCCTTTCAGCAATTTCGTAAAATACAATACCAGTATCACAGAAATGGATTGGACTCCATGCACGACAACATAGCTGAAACCAAAGAGTCGATAGCAAAAACCGTAATTTCTATCCGACAATTAGACAGAAGCCGCCCCAATGCACTGTTGACTCAATTATTTTTTGACACCAAAGCAGATGAAATCGAACAAATATTTTCTGCTGGACCTCCCATTGAATCTCAAAAAGATCTAGTAATTGCACTCAACAAAACGGCTCCTTTTTTTTCTGCCAAATGGGCAAATATTCGATGAATTTTTTGAGTTTGAAAACTCATTAATCATCAGTATCTTTGATGAAATAACTAATTCTTTTAGCCTTGCTAACCTCTTTGTCTATCAAAAATTATGCTCTTATTGACGACTTGTTCGTTGATTTTTCAGAGGGTTTGACTGTAGTCACAGGTGAAACAGGTGCTGGTAAGTCTATTATTTTGGATGCGATTTCACTAATTTTAGGCAAAAGAGCCGACTTATCGAGTCTTAAAAATTCAAATCAAAAATGTACTATAGAAGCTATTTTTAAAATATCTTCTTATGCCCTTTCTAGTATTTTTAAAGATAATCAAATTGACTACGACCCCGAAACAATTCTACGAAGAGAAATACTTCCTTCAGGAAAATCAAGAGCTTTTGTCAACGACACCCCAACTACCCTCGACGTAATGAAGAAAATAGGGGAGTGTGTAATTGATATCCACACCCAACAACAAACACAACAACTCACCAGTACACAATATCATTTTCTTCTTTTGGATTCCTTTGCAGGAAACACACCTACTCTTAAAGCGTATCAAAGTTGTTTGACAGAATATAAGTCTTTAATTTCTGAACGTGATGAGTTGATTGCATTTCAAAGTCAAGCTCAAAAGGAGCAGAGCTATCATCTATTTTTATTAGAAGAATTACAATCCGCGAAACTGTCTATTGGACAACAGGAGGAGTATGAACAACGATTTGAATCCCTTCAATATGCAGAAGACATCAAAATAGGTTTTGCAAAAGGATTTCAAGCTTTGGAAGACGAACATGCCGGAATTTTATCACAAATCCGCATTTTAAAACAAGCGATTCAAGGGATTTCTAAATTTTCCGATGCTTATCAAGCCTTGTTTGATCGGGTTGAAAGCAGTTGGATTGAGTTGGAGGATATTAGCCAAGAAATTCAGCGTCTTTCAGTTTCTATAGAAGACGACCCAAAACAGCTAGAAAAACTCCAATCCAAGCTCCAAGCTATTTATTCGCTACAAAAAAAACACCACGTTACATCTATTAACGAATTGCTTGAAGTACAAAATGATTTGGAGCAACGCTGTTTCCGAACAGAAAATGCCGAAGCTGCAATACAGGCATTAACTGATAAGATTGCGATTGCCTTTGAAAAACTAAAAGCACTGGCAAAAACGCTGCATCAAAACCGGACAAAAGTTGCCCCTGCATTGTCTAAAGAATTGGAAGCTATTTTGTCACACTTGGGAATCAAAAGCGCATCATTTGATTTTAAAATCTCTCAAACAGAGAGTTTTTATGCATACGGAAATGATCAGTTGGAAGTATTGTTTTCGGCCAACAAGGGCGTTGCTTTTGGACCTTTAAAGAAAGTTGCTTCGGGAGGAGAACTTTCTCGTATTATGTTGGCAGTTAAGTCTATAATGTCAAAACACACGCAACTCCCAACGCTTATTTTTGATGAAATTGACACGGGAGTTTCGGGTGAAATTTCAAACGCTATAGCCAATTTAATGGTAGAAATGAGTAAAGAGCGTCAAATTTTTGCCATCACTCATCTTCCACAAATTGCTGCGAAAGGACACCATCATTTTAAAGTGTACAAAGAAGAAAAGGAAAGCACCACATCTTCTCACCTAAAACAAATGTCACATGACGAAAGAGTTGTCGAAATTGCTCAAATGTTGAGTGGAGAATCGGTTTCTGAGTCTGCACGATTGCATGCAAAGCAGTTGTTGAATTAGTAGTATATTTGCGCCACTTAATTGATTAAAAAAATTATCATGTCATACAATCTTTTAAAAGGAAAAAGAGGAATTATTTTTGGAGCATTGGATTCCAATTCCATTGCTTGGAAAACTGCTGAGCGCGTTCATGAAGAAGGAGGAACGTTTGTTTTAACGAATGCTCCTATTGCGTTAAGAATGGGAACGATTAATGAATTGGCAGAAAAAACAGGCTCTCAAGTCATTCCTGCCGACGCAACCTCAATAGCTGATTTGGAAAATTTAATTGATCAGTCTGTTGAAATTTTGGGAGGAAAAATTGATTTTGTTCTTCACTCTATTGGAATGTCTGTCAATGTTCGAAAAGGCAAACACTATACAGATCTTAATCATGATTGGATGACCAAAGGTTGGGATGTGTCTGCGGTTTCTTTTCATAAGCTTATGCAAAGTCTTTACAAAAAAGACGCCATGAGCGAATGGGGTAGTATTGTGGCGCTAACCTATATGGCAGCTCAACGAGTTTTTCCCGATTACAACGATATGGCCGACAACAAAGCTTATTTGGAGTCTATAGCCCGAAGTTTTGGGTACTTTTTTGGAAGGGATAAAAACGTTCGTGTCAATACCATTTCGCAGTCTCCTACACCAACAACAGCTGGAAAAGGAGTAAAAGGATTTGACGGTTTTATTGCCTATGCAGATAAAATGTCGCCTTTAGGAAATGCTACAGCAGACGACTGCGCTAATTATACACTAACGCTGTTTTCTGACCTTACAAAACGGGTTACATTGCAAAACCTTTTCAACGATGGAGGGTTTTCTAATATGGGCGTGAGTGACCAAGTTATGGAGTTGTTTGAAGACAAAGAAGAATAACTTTAACGCCCAAATTTAGGGCGTTAAGAATTATATTTTGCCAATGAATCGGTTATTACTGGTTGTGAAAAACTTTTTTTCTAGAATTAAAACACCAAGAGCCGTTTTGTTTTTTTTGGCACTTTCTGTTCTTTTTTGGTTGTTTACCAAATTATCAAAGACCTATACAACTACGTTAGGTTTTACTATAGAGTATCACAATTTGGCAGACAATCAGTTGCTGTATTCAAACCAACCGCAAACTGTTTTTGCTGAATCTACGGCCACTGGGTTTCGTTTGACTAAAAATTTAGTGGCTCCACCCAAAATTAAAATCAACGCCTCTTCGGCATATTTCAATGGAACTGATTTTTTTTTAACACAAAATTCACTCAGGCGCTCTATTCAATCCCAGATATCCAAACAAATTCAAATTCAACAAGTATTGTTAGATACTTTATTCTTGCAATTGGGAATTGCTAGCCAGAAAAAGCTTCCTGTTAAATATACTTCAAAACTCACTTTTTCCAACGGTTATGATTTGGTAAAACCCTACTCTTTGACACCCGACAGCATTTTGGTTTCGGGTCCTAAAGCGCTATTGGACACACTTTCTTTTGTGGATACTCATCCAATTTCCTTAAAAAAAATAGAGGCTTCTTTTACGGAGGATCTGGGTATTGAGTTTGGCCATTCTTCCTTAAAATCTTCTACATCCTCTATTCGTATTCATGCTGAGGTAGATCGCTTTACCGAAAAATTATTGATTATCCCTATTCAAATTAGCAATCTTCCTGCAGACACCAAAGTGAAACTTTTTCCTCCTACTGTTTCGATAAAATTCAAAGCCAGTTTTTCGATGATTAAAGATATTGAACCTTCTGATTTTTTAATCACCTGCGATTATAATCAAATAGGAACTCACCCAAAATTACCTTTAATTATTCAAGATAAGCCAAACGGTATTTCGCGGCTTGTTTTGTCTGACAATTCGGTAGATTATTTAGTTAAGAAATGAAAATTGTAGGTCTAACTGGTGGGATTGGAAGCGGAAAATCATTTGTTTCTAAAATGTTTAAGCAAAAAGGAATTGCCGTATACGATTCTGATTTTCACGCCAAAGAACTAATGAATTCCAATTTCAAATTAAAAAACGCTATTATTGAATTATTTGGGCCAGAAAGCTATAATGAAAAGGGTCTTAATAGATTGTTTTTAGCCTCTATTGTTTTTTCAGACAATCAAAAATTAGAGCAACTCAATAATATAGTGCACCCATACGTTCAAGATGATTTTTCGAATTGGATCCTTAACCAAACGGGATCTTATGTTATTCAAGAAGCCGCCATTTTGTTTGAAACAGGTTCCTATAAAAAATTTGATCGCATAATTTTGGTCATTGCGCCCAAAGAACTTCGTATTGAGCGAGTCGTTAACAGGGATGGTGCTAAAATTTCTGAAGTTCAAGATAGAATGAATCGTCAATGGAAAGACAAAAGAAAAGTTGAATTGGCGGATTATGTTGTGCAAAACATTGATAGTGATGATACAAAATCTCAGGTAGAAACAATTCATCAGTTACTTTTGGAAGAATTTCAGTAATTTCGACCTGTTAATGATTCGTTAAAGCTTTTCACCCGCTTGTATTAAGTAGTATTTTTAAATTGTGAATAAAAAGATATTTTTTGTGATTGTTTCTTTGATGAGTATTGCTCTCATTGGAATTATTTCTGTCCAATGGTTTTGGATTCAAACGGCTATTGATAATAAAGAACGTCAATTTTCGCTGAATGTCAATGCTGCATTACAAACGGTATCTGAACAAGTTAGTGAGCGAGAACTTCGAGAGTATTTGGCCGTATATCAAAAACTTTTGGATAGCATTGCAACTCCTAAAGAGTCCGAAATTACTGCGGTTTTTCAATATGTTGATCGCAACCCGAATACCAACAAAACCTATGTGTATAATCACGGTATTTTAGAAGAAGATTACAATATTACCCCTTCCTTAATCGACAATTCGTTCCAAGACACCATTTCTATCAAAGAATACAAAAGCATTCAACTTACTACCATAATTGATGAGTCCTTTGAAAATGAAATGAGTACAATGAGTTCCATTGAGCGTTTGCAACGCATCGAACGAATATCTTCTATGGATCGTGCTAAATATTCAGCTATTTTTAGTGAAATTGCAGCCAACAGAGCCATTCACAGACGAGTAACCAACATTGAATTGGAATTGCTTTTGCAAAGAGAATTAAGTAACAGAGATATTAACATTCCCTTTGAATACCGAGTTTTTAATGAAACTTTGGCTACAAAAATAGGTTCTGAAAATTTCATTAATTCAAAGGGCGATTATCAGTACCAAACTCCCCTTTTTATGTCCGATCAAGGAGAAAGCGATTTTGATTTGGTTATTGCTTTCCCTAGCAAAAAAATATTTTTAAGGAATTCTATACTCGGAACGGCTATTCTTTCGGTTTTGTTTACACTCTTTATAGTCATTGCATTTTCAAATGCGATTTATCAAATAATCAGACAAAAGAAAATTTCTGAGATAAAATCCGACTTTATAAATAATATGACACACGAATTCAAAACTCCAATAGCGACTATTCATTTGGCGCTTGATGCAATTCAGAATGCAAGTGTGCAAGAGAATCCTAAAAAAATGTCGCAATATTTGCACATGATACGCCAAGAAAACAAACGCATGCACACCCAAGTTGAAAATGTGCTTCAAATTTCTCAATTGGATCGAAAAGAAATTTCTTTTTCCAAAACCTCCGAAGATATTCATAAACAGCTGGAACGCGCTATCAAGCACGTTTCATTACTAACTCAACAAAGAAAAACTATCATTAAAACCTCCTTTGATGCCAAAGAAAGCACTTTGTTGGTTTCTAACAATCATATGACCAATGTTTGGATTAATATGCTTGAAAATGCTGTAAAATACTCTGAGAATACTCCTGAAATTGAAATAAACACTTTCAATACTTCCGGTTTTTTTTGTGTTACTATTAAAGATCATGGAATGGGGATGATCAATTCTGTTAAAAAGAAAGTTTTTGATAAATTCTATAGAGAAACGACAGGAAATATTCACAACGTAAAAGGCCATGGACTAGGATTAGCGTATGTCAAACAGATTGTAGAACTGCATCATGGCACGGTTTCTGTTGATAGCGAAAAAGGAAAAGGAAGTCAATTTACTGTAAAACTTCCTATGAAAAATGACAATTAATATTATGGAGCTCGAAAAGAAAATTTTGTTAGTAGAAGATGATCCAAACTTCGGAATCATTCTTAGAGACTATTTATCCATGAATAGCTACGAGGTTACGTTAGCAAAAAACGGGATGGAAGGCTTTGAAAAGTTTAAGAAAAACGATTTTGATTTGTGTATTTTGGACGTTATGATGCCTTATAAAGATGGATTCACCCTTGCCAAAGAAATTCGAAGCAATAATACTGAAATTCCCATTGTTTTTTTGACTGCTAAATCCATGAAAGAAGACATGATTAAAGGGTATAAAATTGGTGCCGATGATTATTTAACCAAACCTTTTGATTCCGAAATTCTTTTGCATAAAATCAAAGCGCTTTTCCATCGACAGAAACACAACCCCATTTTAAGCAATTCCGAGTTTGAGTTTGTTATTGGTGATTTTACTCTCAATTCCAAGTTGCGTTATCTCCAATACAAAGAAGACCCACATATAAAACTCTCTCCCAAAGAAAACGAATTGCTCCGTTTGCTGTTTTTACACCAAGACGATTTGATGTCGCGGGAGTTGGCTTTAACAAAAATTTGGAGAGATGACAATTATTTTACCTCTCGAAGCATGGATGTATACATCGCCAAAATTCGAAAGTATCTCAAAAAAGATCCTCGTGTTCAAATCATAAACGTTCATGGAGAAGGGTTTCGTCTAAGTCTCGAGGAATCGTAAATATTTCAATACGTTCCTCTGGGATGAAATCGAAGCATGGATTCCATCAAATGTTTCTTGCTTACATGCAAATAACGTTCGGTAGTGGTTATGCTTTCATGTCCCATCATTTGTTGAACCGTACTCAAGTCAGCTCCGTTTTCGACCAAGTGAGTAGCAAACGAATGTCGAAGGCTGTGAGGACTTATGTTTTTTCGCAGTCCTGCTTTTTCACACAATCGTTTTACAATGACAAACAACATGTTTCTGGTCAATCCTTTTCCGCGTTGATTGAGAAATAAGGTGTCTTCATGTCCTTTTTGAGGCTTAGTAAAAACCCGTATTTCGGAAAGATAAATAGAGACATAATGTTGCGCAATAGAAGCAATGGGGACAAAACGTTCTTTATTACCTTTTCCAAGCACTTTAATCAACGATTCCTCAAAAAACAAATCTGAAATCCGCAGCGTAGTCAATTCGCTTACACGCAATCCGCAACTGTAAAGCAATTCTAACATAGCTCGATTGCGTTCACCAGTTGATGTACTCAAATCAATGGATCGAATCAAGGTATCGACTTCCTCATACGAAAGGGTGTCTGGCAAGCGTCTTCCAATTCTTGGGCTTTCAATACGATTCATGGGGTTATCTTTTCGGAATTCTTCCAAAACCACAAAATCAAAAAAACTTCGCAATCCCGAAATAATGCGTGCCTGCGTGGGCGCCTTTACACTTTTGGCGATTTCATATACAAATTGTTTGATATGATCCGCTTCGATAGAAGATGCGCTTTCCTGAATATCATTGTTTTCAAGGAAGCCAACAAGCTTTTTTACATCCAAAATATAGCTATGGATAGAGTTTTTGGAAAGCCCGCGCTCTAGCAATAGGTAATTTTTAAACGAATCTAACAATTCTGACCACTTCATGCTCAAAAATAGTTTTTTTTTGGTGAGCAAAAACAACATTTTTTCATTAAAATACAGTTCAAATAAGATAGTGATTAAGTATTTTTAAAAAACGCATTTTTTTTGTTATTTTTCGAAAAAACAGTGATTTTTTCTACGTTCGGTATTGCAATTCATGTGGAGTTGTTTTAGTTTCGCTCCTAATTAATTATTAACCCTAAAATTTATTTACAATGAAAAAATTACTTTTAATTGCCCTTATCGCTGTTGGTTTTAGCAGTTATGCCCAATCAGAATCTGAAAATGGAGTTAGAGAAAAAGGCTCATGGATGTTAGAAATTAATACTGGATTTGGAGAAGCTTCTTCTTCAAATACGGCTTTTAGTTTTAGATCAGTTGATGGGAATACTGCCTGGTCAATAGGTGGAGAAGCTGGCTATTTTATAGCGGATGATTTTGCTCTTAAGTTTGGACTTGGTTATTCATCAATTGATATTGATGGATTTGATAGTGAAAGTTCATTTAATTGGAAATTTGGAGGTAAATATTACATTTCTGAAAAATACCCTGTTGGACTTGACTTAAACGGATCTTCTTCAGATGGTTATTCTCCTCTCTATTTAGGAGTGCAAGCAGGATATGCGTGGCATATTGCTAGCAATGTTAGCATTGAACCAGGTCTTCGCTATGGTTTTGGATTAAATGAAGATGCTGGAGATGGAGATTTTAATCACTTTGGTATAAACATAGGATTCAATATATTTTTATAAACTAATTAAGTTTAAATTACCTTATAAAAAACCGAGGGAATTCCCCTCGGTTTTTTTGTTGGCGTAAGTTTGTTATTTTTACAAAAAATAAATCGTGTGAAAAAAATATGCATTATCAACGGGCCTAATTTAAATTTGTTAGGCACTCGTGAACCTGGAATTTATGGCAATCAGTCTTTCGATGCTTATTTTTCATCATTGCAAGAACAGTTTTCCGAAGTGGAATTGTCCTATTACCAATCCAATATTGAAGGGGAACTAATTGATCATCTACACAAGGTAGGTTTTGATTATGACGGAATTATACTCAACGCTGCGGCTTATACGCATACTTCAGTGGGAATAGGGGATGCAATCAAGGCTATTGAAACTCCCGTAATTGAAGTGCATATATCCAATACGTTTGCACGGGAAGATTTTAGGCATCAGTCTTTTATAACTCCTCACGCCAAAGGTCTTATTCTGGGTTTTGGCTTGCAAAGTTATTCCTTAGCTATCCAAAGTTTTATGGAATAAACTATAAGTGAATGACCTCGTCGTAGGCAGCAGCAACGGCTTCCATGACAGCTTCGCTCATGGTTGGGTGTGGATGCACTGCTTTGAGCACTTCGTGTCCTGTAGTTTCTAATTTACGACCCAAAACAGCTTCTGCAATCATATCGGTAACGCCTGTTCCAATCATATGACATCCGAGCCATTCGCCATATTTTGCATCAAAAATCACCTTAACAAATCCATCGCTGTTTCCACTCGCTTGTGCTTTTCCTGATGCAGAAAAGGGAAATTTACCGACTTTGATTTCATATCCTTGATCTATGGCTTGTTGTTCTGTCAATCCAACAGAAGCAACTTCTGGAATACAATACGTACAACCTGGAATGTTTCCATAATCCAAAGGTTCTACATGCATGCCTTTTATTTTCTCGATACACAATATTCCCTCTGCAGAGGCAACGTGTGCAAGCGCCTGACCACTTGTAACGTCTCCAATGGCATAATATCCAGGCAAGTTGGTTTGGTAAAAATCGTTTACTACAATTTTGTCACGATCGACAACAATACCTACATCTTCCAACCCAATGTTTTCAATATTGGATTTGATACCTACCGCCGACAGAACGATGTCGGCTTCCAAAACTTCTTCCCCATTACTGGTTTTAACAGTAGCTTTTACGCCCTTTCCGGAAGTGTCAACAGCGGTTACTTCGGCATTGGTAAGAATCTTAACGCCACTCTTTTTGAAAGATTTTTCGAGCTGTTTCGAGACATCAATATCTTCTACAGGAACAATATTGGGTAAATATTCAACGATGGTAACTTCAGTTCCCATGGCGTTGAAGAAATAAGCAAATTCAATTCCGATAGCTCCAGAACCCACAACAATCATTTTCTTAGGTTGTTTAGGCAGTGTCATGGCTTCTCGGTACCCAATCACTTTTTTTCCGTCTTGCGGCAAGCTTGGTAGTTCGCGCGAACGAGCGCCGGTAGCAATGATGATGTGCTGGGCAGACAACTCTGATTCAGAACCGTCCTCAGCTTTTACGCTTATTTTTTTTCCTCTTTTTAGAGTTCCGTATCCAGAAATGACATCGATTTTGTTTTTCTTCATTAAAAACTGAACTCCTTTACTCATGCCATCAGCAACGTTTCGGCTTCGGTTGATAACAGCATCAAAATCTTTGTCGTATTCTTTTACAGTGAGCCCATAGTCGGAAGCATGTTTTAGGTAGTCAAAAACTTGAGCCGACTTTAATAATGCTTTGGTAGGAATACATCCCCAGTTAAGACAAACACCCCCCAAACTTTCTTTTTCGACAACGGCTGTTTTGAATCCCAATTGAGAAGCTCGAATGGCGGTTACATATCCTCCGGGTCCACTTCCTAAAACTATTACATCATATGTGCTCATAACTTCTTCTAATTTAATGGTTGCAAAATTACAAAACCTTACCCTAATAAAAGGAGATTGTTCAAAAAAATAGCAAAGTAAAAATTCGCAATCAGGAGGGTTTGAATTGTAAACTGACAGAATTCACACAATATCTTACGCCAGTAGGAGTAGGGCCGTCATTAAAGATGTGTCCTAGATGTCCTCCACATTGTGTGCATAAAATTTCTGTTCGAAGCATATGATGGGAGGTGTCTTTTATGTATTCAATGGCTCCTTCAACGGCATCGTCAAAACTGGGCCATCCACAGCCGCTTTCAAATTTTTGGTCGCTTAGAAAAAGCGGTTGACTGCAACCTTTGCAACAGTAAGATCCGTTTTCAAAGTGCAAATTGTAAACTCCAGATCGAGGATATTCAGTTCCTTTATTACGCAATACATGAAAGCTCTGCTCATCGAGTTGTTCTTTCCATTCTTTGTCTGATTTGTGTATAGGATACTTTTTACTCATTTTTAGAAGGTTCAAATTCAAGTGCGGCGGAGTTAATACAGTGACGCAATCCAGTTGTTTCTTTGGGTCCATCATTAAAAACATGACCCAAATGCCCTCCACAGTTCGAACACAGAACTTCAGTTCGTGGAATTCCAATTTTATAATCTACGTCAAATTTCAAGCTGCCTTTTACCGCGTTGTCAAATGCTGGCCAACCGCATTTGGAGTCGTATTTGTTTTCTGACATGAATAACTCTTGGTTACACCCAGCACAACGGTAGACACCCTCTTCAAAGTGCTTGTCGTATTTACCTGTAAAGGCTCTTTCTGTTTCTGCTTTTCGCAAAATACGGTAACTTTCTTCTGAAAGTTCTGACTTCCATTCGGCTTCTGATTTGACTACTTTTACAGGGGTGTTGTTTTGCTTTTGAGCACAGCCGAAGCTAATTACTAACAACATCAAATAAGCGGGGTTTAAGATTTTTTTCATGATTGTTTTTTAAAATTTACAATGCTATCAATTACTTTAGAGTCTCTCAAAATTCTTCGATGACCTAAATTTTCTGTGATTAGCAGTGTTCCATTTTTAAGAGCGCTTTTGATTTGATGAGCACAGAAAACGGGAACTTCAAAGTCAGAATTGTCGTGAATAATGAGCCCAGGAATCGATGAATTTTTTATAAACTCACTGGAGGCTAATTGCTCAATCTTCATTCCTGTTTTGCGTTCTAAGTATTGAATCATTTTTCTTTCAATTTTTGCAGATAAATGAATGTTTTTCACAAAACTTTTGATAACATCTTCTACTTTGTTACCACTGCTAATGATGGTGAATTTATCTAAAATCATGCCACGGTGAATTGCGTTTAATAAAATCATTCCTCCAAAGGAATGACCAATAGCGGCTTGGAATTTTCCTTGGGTACGATTTAGATAAAGTACGGTTTCTACAAACTCCTCAAAAATGGTATGATTTCCTGACGAATTCCCATGAGCAGGACCGTCGAAGCTAAGAATTTCAAAACCTTCATCAACTAATTGTTCCGCTATTTTGTACAATTGAGTGCCCCTTCCGCTCCATCCATGAACTAATAGAATTTTTTTTTCAGAGCTCCCCAATTGGTATAGTTGAATGTGCTTTCGAACAGTGGGTACAAAAATACGGTTGGATTTTGCGGCTTCATAAAAAGAAACCTCTCTTTTTGGAGTGGTGTGTCTTTGCGGTTTTCCAAACAAATATAGCGCATATCGAACGGCCAAGTAGGACGAAAAAAAAGCGATAGTTTTCCCAGTCCAAATGATTATTTTTGGAATTTCAAACGATGGCTCTTTTGTTTTTTTAGGCATTAATCAATTTCAATATTTGTGTAAAATTACTAATTATACTAGCTTTGATAATCAATTATTAATTTAATTTTTTTCAATGAAAAATTTAGCCCCCTTATTTCTTCTTTTTTTCGTTTTAACTGCATGTAAAACGAATCCTTTTACAGGAAAAAAAACTTTTAACATATACAGTTCCAACGATAATTTGTTTGCCTCTTCATTTCAACAATACGATAAATTTTTGTCAGAAAATGATGTAGTTACTGGTACATCAGAAAGTGAAATGATTACACGTGTTGGGCAAAAAATAGCAAAAGCCGCTCAGCGTTGGTTTGAAGCCAATGGTCAGCCGGGGTATTTGAGTAAATACAAATGGGAATACCAATTGGTTAAAGATTCTACCGTCAATGCCTGGTGTATGCCAGGAGGCAAAATCGTTTTTTACACCGGTATTTTACCCATTACACAAACTGAAACAGGAGTTGCCGTGGTTATGGGGCATGAAGTCGCACACGCTTTAGCAGATCATGGAGCGCAACGAATGACTGCAGGAATTGCTCAGCAATTGGGAGCTATTGGTACTCAAATAGCCGTTCAGAATAAAGATGCCCAAACGCAAGCTGTTTGGATGCAAGCCTATGGAATTGGATCGACCGTAGGCGGGATGTTACCTTTTAGTAGAAGTCACGAAACCGAAGCAGACCGAATTGGATTGCAAATTATGGCTATTGCAGGTTATAATCCCGATGAGGCTCCAGAGCTATGGAAACGTATGAAAAAAGCCAATGAAGGCAAACAACCCCCAGAATTTTTAAGTACGCACCCTTCCAATGATACCCGTATTCGAAATTTAACACAATGGTCTCAAGCAGCCAAAGACGAAGCCAAAAAGTTTGGGGTTACTGCTTTTCGTTGATTTAATTTAAAAGCCTTACTTTTAGTCCCATTAATAACCAATCGTTGGATGAAATGGGAAGGAAAGTTGTGTACGCTTCAAAAGGAAGTAAGAAGTTATTAAATGCTTGGGCTTCCTATGATTGGGCAAATTCTGTTTATCCCCTAGTTATTTCTACTGCAGTTTTTCCGATTTATTACGGTGCTATTTGTGCTGATCAATTGTATTTGGATATTTTTGGTCAGAGTATAAAAAATACGGCACTTATTAGCTTTGTTACAGCACTGGCATTTGTTGTTATTGCTTCTTTGTCTCCTATTTTATCGGGAATTGCAGATTATGTGGGAAACAAAAAACGTTTTATGCAATTCTACTGCTATTTGGGCTCGTTATCCTGCATGGGATTGTATTGGTTTGAGTTGGAATCGCTTCAAATCGGCTTAACGTTTTATTTTTTTGCATTGATTGGATTTTGGTCAAGCTTGGTTTTTTACAATTCTTACTTGCCCGATATTGCCCATCCCGAACAACAAGATCGTATCAGCGCAAAAGGATATGCTCTTGGGTATTTTGGGAGTGTTATATTGTTGGTTTTTAATCTTGTAATGGTTTTAAAACCAGAAATTTTTGGAATTACTGGTACCCCAGCTGAAGCCTCCTTAAAGGCAATGCGTTATTCGTTTATTACGGTAGGTATTTGGTGGATGACTTTTAGTCAGTATGCTTTTTATCATCTCCCTATGGGGAACTCGGGACATAAAGTAACTCGATCTGTGGTTATGAATGGTTACAAAGAGTTGAAAACCGTATATCGATCGTTGGCTTCAACTTTGCGATTGAAGCGCTATTTAGGAGCATTTTTTGTGTATAGTATGGCACTTCAAACAGTTATTTTAGTAGCTACTTATTTTGGCGAGCAAGAAATTAATTGGGGAGAAGGTCAAAAAACAATTGGCTTGATTGTGAGTATTATTTTGATTCAATTGGTTGGAATAGCAGGGGCTCTTTTGACAGCTAAAATTTCAAAAAAAATTGGAAATATTACTACTTTGATTGCACTCAATTTTATTTGGTCTGGACTCTGTGTTTACGCTTTTTTTATTGAAACACCCACTCAGTTTTACATTGCTGCTGGTGTGTTAGGGTTGATTTTTGGAGGAATTCAAGCACTTTCACGTTCTACGTATTCCAAACTTATACCCACTACAGAAGATACTACCTCTTATTTCAGTTTTTATGACATTTCTGAAAAAGTAGCCATTGTTTTTGGAATGTTTCTGTTTGGTTTTGTGGACCAGATTACGGGAAGTATGCGAAATTCCATTTTATTTTTCATGGTTTTCTTTTTTGTAGGGGCACTTCTTCTCAATCGTATGTTGAGAATAGACAAAAGAAACGCCTAATTCCTTGTAACACTTCCAGATCCGGATGTGGATACCTTTTCAATAGTAGGTGATCCGCTGTATCGTATGTCTCCCGATCCCGAAACAGAAGTGCTTAATGTTCCATCGCAGTATACCGATACATCGCCCGATCCAGAAATGGATATTTCAACATCCTTGGCTTTGAGTTGATCCGCAACAACATCTCCAGATCCCGATATTGAAATATCCAGTCGATCTTCGACTTTTCCAGTAAGTGTGATATCACCCGATCCAGCAATGGAGGCTTCCCATACTTTGGCATTTCCGTTCAATTCAAGGTCACCCGATCCAGCAATGCTACTTTCTATTTTGTTGGCAGCAACGTCGAGATTCATTTCCCCAGAACCTGCTATGGACAGTTCTAAGTTTTCGTTGGTAATTGTTGTTTTTCCTTCCACTTGACCAGATCCTACCAAAGCAATTTTATGAATGGATTCAATTGGAATTGTAATCAGAATTTTTTTACCGAAGGATGGTTTTAAACGAACTCCTTTTTTTACTTTAACAGAAAGTGTTTTGTTTCGTACTGTTGTTTCAATATGGGAAATCAGGTTGCTTTCTCCCTCAATGACAATATTGCCCTCGTCTCCTTGGACGAGTTCTACATTAAAAAATCCACTGATTTTGACGGCATCGTAGGAGGAAGTCGTTCTGTTTTCAGCTTCTATAGTTCCGTTTCCTTTAATACGAGTTCCCCAATACTGTGCACAAGAAATTTGGAAAATAAAGAAGGATAAAATAAATAAGTTCATTGTTTTCATAAGAATAGATTTTAAGACATATGTTTAAGACGAATTAAATTGTTTTTTGTTTCACAAACCCCCTTTTTTATATGGCATGGATATTGTCAATTGTTTTATTGATATTAAAAATGATGTATTTGTATTATTTTGATTAACAATACATTAAGTGATTAATTTTAAAAATATAGTCCAATTTGAAGCAGTAAATGCGACAAAATGGCGTAAATATAGTTTATGTCAAAGCCAAAACTTTTAAATATTGACACCTTGTCACTCAAAGAACTGGATGAAGATGCTGATTTGATTCCATTAATGACTTCGGATGACGAGGAAGCCATTTCTAAAGAATCAATCCCAGAGATTATTCCTATCCTACCTCTCAAAAATACGGTGTTGTTTCCTGGGGTGGTTATTCCAATTACCGCCTCCAGAGATAAGTCCATTCAATTAATCAAAGATGCGAATTCAAACGATAAGTTGTTGGGGGTAGTTGCTCAAAAAGATGCTTCTATTGAAAATCCATCGTACGATGATATTCATCATTTGGGGGTAGTGGCTAAGGTTTTGCGCATTCTCAAAATGCCCGATGGGAATATTACGGTTATTATTCAGGGTAAAAAACGATTTGAAGTTAGGGAGTTTGTTGGCTCCGAACCTTATTTTACAGCAAAGGTTGAGGAAGTAAAAGATATTAAACCAAATAAAAATGAAGAGTTTTCCGCCATTATTGATTCTATCAAAGATTTAGCGCTTCAAATCATTGACGAAAATCCAAACATTCCTTCCGAAGCTTCCTTTGCGATTAAAAACATTCAGAGCGATTCATTTCTAGTGAATTTTGTTTCAGCAAACATGAACCTTTCTGTCAAAGAAAAACAACATATTTTGGAGGTTAATGCCTTGAAAGAAAGAGCCTTGTTGTGTTTAGAAAAAATGAATGTTGAGTTTCAAAAATTGTCCATAAAAAATGACATTCAATCCAAAGTTCGTTTCGATCTAGACCAACAACAGCGTGAATATTTTCTTCATCAACAGATGAAAACCATCCAAGAAGAATTGGGAGGCGTATCTCAAGAGTCTGAGATTGAGGAAATGAGAATCAAAGCTACCAAAATCAAATGGAACAAAGAAGTTAAAGAGCATTTTGATAAAGAACTTGCTAAGTTGATGCGAATGAATCAGCAAGTAGCTGAGTATTCCGTTCAAAGAAACTATCTCGATCTCTATTTGGATCTTCCTTGGAACAAATTTTCAAAAGATAAATTTGACCTCAAAAAGGCACAAAAGGTATTGAATCGAGATCATTTTGGGCTAGAAGATGTCAAACAACGTATTATTGAACACTTGGCTGTTCTAAAGCTTAGGAACGATATGAAATCACCCATATTGTGTTTGCATGGACCTCCAGGAGTTGGAAAAACTTCTTTAGGAAAATCAATTGCAGAAGCCTTGGGAAGGGAATACGTGAGAATATCTTTAGGAGGTCTTCGTGATGAAGCCGAAATTAGAGGGCATCGAAAAACATATATAGGTGCAATGCCAGGGCGAATTATTCAAAGTCTCAAAAAAGCAGGAACTTCCAATCCCGTTTTTGTGTTGGATGAAATTGATAAACTTTCAACCGGAAATCAGGGCGATCCGTCTTCAGCCATGCTTGAAGTATTGGACCCTGAGCAAAACACTTCTTTTTATGATAACTTTTTGGAAATGGGATTTGACCTTTCAAAGGTTATGTTTATTGCGACTGCCAACACATTAGGAACCATTCAACCGGCTCTTAGAGATCGGATGGAAGTAATCAATGTTTCAGGATACACTATTGAGGAGAAAATAGAAATTGGAAAACGCCATTTACTACCCAAACAAATTGCAGATCATGGTCTTGCCTCTAAAGACTTAACCGTTCCAAAATCCATTATGCAGCGACTGATCGAAGGATATACTAGAGAATCAGGAGTTCGAGGACTTGAAAAGCAATTGGCCAAAGTGGTTCGTTATGCGGCCAAATCAATTGCTATGGAGGAGGAGTACGTAAAGAAAATCACCGTAGATCAATTGACTTCCATTATGGGGCCTGCTCGTATGTTACGCGATCAGTATGAAAACAACGACGTAGCTGGGGTAGTTACAGGTCTTGCTTGGACACAAGTTGGTGGAGATATTTTGTTTATTGAGTCGTTACTTTCCAAAGGAAAAGGAGTGCTTTCTATAACAGGAAACCTCGGTAAAGTGATGAAAGAGTCTGCCACAATTGCTCTTGAATATATCAAATCCAATGCAGAGTTATTGGGTATCGATCATCAACTATTGGATAAATACAACATTCACATTCACGTTCCTGAGGGAGCTACGCCTAAAGATGGACCAAGTGCAGGAATAACAATGTTAACTTCTTTAGTTTCACTTTTAACACAGCGAAAAGTTAAGAAAAGCCTAGCAATGACAGGTGAAATTACCTTGCGCGGAAAAGTATTACCAGTGGGAGGGATTAAAGAAAAAATATTAGCAGCCAAGCGCGCTAAAATCAAAGAAATCATCTTATGTCAGGAAAACGAAAAAGACATTCTAGAGATTAATTCGGACTACTTAAAAGGATTGGAATTCCATTATGTTGTTGATATGATTGATGTCATAAAAATTGCGATTACTTCTCAGAAAGTCAAAAACCCCAAAAATTTATAACGATCAACACTAAACTTCAATACCTTGCGTTTTCTAGAGTAGGAATTTGGTTATGAAACAATTAGGGCTGGTTTTTTGGGTTTTGATGATGACTGGTTTTTTTAGTTACTCACAAATTGGAGGAAAGCATACATATCAATTTCTATCACTCAGTCCTTCTCCACATCAAGCTGCTCTTGGAAGTAAAAACATTACTTTGTTCGGTTCAGACCCTATCCATGGGTTGTACAATCCTGCTTCGATCAACCCAGAAATGGGAAGTCGTCTGTCTATGAATTACCGACCTTATTTTTCGGGTATCAACATGGGAACAGCAGCTTATGTGCACACGTGGGATCGAAACTTTAAAGCGGTTCATTTTGGAGTTCAATATATTGATTACGGAAGCTTTGACGGTCGTGATGAATTTGGAAATCCTACCGAATCATTTTCTGGCAACGAAATTGCCCTTTCAGGCGGGTATGCTTACAACATTCCTTGGACTGAATGGTATGTAGGCGCTAATCTAAAATTTATTTCTTCTACACTGGAACAATACCAATCCTTTGGAATGGTAATTGACTTAGGGGTTTATTACAAAATTCCATCCATAGAATTTGAAGCCGCATTGGTTGTTAAAAATTTAGGAACCCAGCTCACCACCTACAGTGGATTAAAGGAATCGTTGCCTTTAGAAATTTTAATTGGACTGTCCCAAGAACTTGAGTTTCTTCCACTCCGTTGGCATGTTACTTTTCAAAATCTTCAGGATTGGAATCTTTCCTATGTAAATGAAAATCGAATTACTTCCTCGATAGACGGAGGTGCAAGTTCTGAGAACACTTCGTTTTTAAAAGAAACGCTACAGCATCTTGTACTAGGGGCAGAGTTGTTTCCGGATAGGTTGTTTTCAGTTCGATTGGGATATAATTTTCGTCGTGGAGAGGAATTGCGTATTTTAGAGCAGCGAAATTTTTCAGGATTTTCTACCGGGTTGGGTATAACGCTTAAAAGATTTCGCTTTCATTATAGCTATGCGCGCTATACTACCGCTGGAAATGCAAGCGTATTTGGAGTAACTATTGACATGAATCCATGAAAAAAATAAACATTGCCATTGACGGTACTTCTTCAACTGGAAAAAGCACGTTGGCCAAACAAATTGCAAACAAACTCAATTATATTTACATAGATTCGGGTGCCATGTATCGATGTGTAACCCTTTATGCAATTCAAAACAATTGGTTGAATGCATCCCGCTTTGATAAAGAGTCTTTGATTGAATCTCTACCCAATATTCATTTGAAATTTGCATTGAACGAGAAAACAAACGACCAGACTATTTTTTTAAATGGAGTTTCTGTTGAAAATGAAATTCGTTCTATGGAAGTGTCCAATGCGGTAAGTAGGGTAGCTGCCGTGCCCGAAATTAGAAAAGAAATGGTTCGCCTACAACACGATTTTGGAAAAGACAAAGGCGTTGTTATGGACGGACGCGATATCGGAACGGTCGTTTTTCCCAATGCCGAATTGAAATTGTTTCTCAGTTGTTCAGCAAAGGTAAGAGCTCAAAGAAGATACGAAGAAATGCAACAAAAAGGAATTTCCGTTTCTTTCGATCAAGTACTTTCTAATATCAAATCCAGGGATCACCTCGATTCTTCTCGAGCAGATTCCCCTCTTATTAAGGCCTCTGATGCATTGGAAATTAATACCGAAAACCGCTCTGTGAATGAGCTGCTAGATCAAGTGTTGGAGTTGATTGCAAATAATACTACCTCCTAAAGTATTCATTCTTTACTAATTAACAAAAAAACTTGGTTATCAATAAATAAGCACTTATTTTTGCACACCTTTTGAGAAGATTTGGAGAGAACTCAGGAGGGTTGACAACATATAATCACTTTCAATCATAGTTCTTGATTCTCTCACAAATGATTGAAATACAAACAAAATCAGCATGGCTGAAGAAACTACACCCGTTGAATCTCAGGAAACCCCTGAAGTTCAAGAAAACCAAGTTCAGGAAGAAGCAGTAGCTACTGAACCTCAACAAACTCCCGAAGAATTTCTAGAAAATTTTAACTGGCACAACTATGAAGAGGGTATTGATCCTGTTCAAGATGACAAATTGGTGGAGTTTGAAAACCTCGTTAAAGAAAATTTTGTGGATACTGCCGATGACGAAGTCGTTCAAGGAGTTGTTGTTCATATGACTGATCGCGAGGCTATTATTGACATTAATGCCAAATCAGAAGGTGTTATTTCACTTAATGAATTCCGCTACAACCCTGACCTAAAAGTTGGAGACAAAGTCGAAGTATTGGTAGATGTTCGCGAAGACAAGACAGGGCAACTTGTTCTTTCTCACCGAAAAGCCAGAACCATCAAAGCATGGGATCGTGTTAATAGCGCTCATGACAATGAAGAAATCGTAACTGGATTTATCAAGTGCAGAACCAAAGGAGGAATGATTGTCGATGTATTTGGAATCGAAGCATTTTTACCAGGATCTCAAATTGATGTAAAACCTATTCGCGATTACGATCAATATGTTAACAAGAATATGGAATTCAAAGTGGTTAAAATCAATCACGAATTCAAAAATATTGTTGTTTCTCACAAAGCATTGATTGAAGCCGATATTGAAATCCAGAAAAAAGAAATTATTGGTCAACTTGAAAAAGGTCAAGTTCTTGAAGGAACTGTTAAAAACATCACTTCCTATGGTGTCTTTATCGACCTTGGAGGTGTTGATGGATTGATTCATATTACTGACCTGTCTTGGAACCGAATTAGTCATCCAAGTGAGGTGTTGGATCTCGATCAGAAACTCAATGTAGTAATCCTTGATTTTGATGATGACAAATCTCGAATCCAATTAGGATTGAAACAATTGAGTCAACATCCATGGGATGCGTTGAGCGAAGACCTTAAAATTGGAGACAAAACCAAAGGAAGAGTAGCTGTAATTGCTGATTACGGTGCGTTTATTGAAATTTCTGATGGAGTAGAAGGTCTTGTTCACGTTTCTGAAATGTCTTGGTCAACTCATTTGCGTTCTGCGCAAGATTTTGTTAGCGTAGGAGACGAAATTGATGTAGTTGTTTTAAGTTTGGATCGTGATGAACGAAAAATGTCGTTAGGGATCAAGCAATTAACTCCTGATCCATGGACAGATATTACTTCGAAGTATCCAAAAGGATCCAAGCATACTGGAATCATTCGCAACTTTACCAATTTTGGTGTTTTTGTTGAATTGGAAGAAGGTATTGACGGGTTGATCTACATTTCTGATCTATCATGGACCAAAAAAGTGAAACATCCTTCTGAGGTTGTTACCGTAGGGAATCAACTCGAAGTTGTTGTTCTTGAATTGGATGTTGATGGTCGTAAATTAAGCCTTGGTCATAAGCAAACACAGGAAAATCCTTGGGATGCATATGAAACTACATTTGCTGAAGGAACTATTCACAGTGCAGAACTTTCCGAGATTGTTGACAAAGGAGCTACCATTACTTTTAACGAAGACATAGTAGCCTTTGTACCTTCCAGACATTTAGAAAAGGAAGACGGTAATAAACTGCAAAAAGGAGAAGCTGCTGACTTTAAAGTAATTGAATTTAACAAAGACTTTAAACGTGTAGTTATGTCACATACAGCCATGTTCAAAGAACAGGAAGAGAAAATTGTGAAGGCAGCTGCCAAGAAGATAAAGGCTTCTAATAATGAAAAATCAACCCTTGGTGATTTGGATGTATTAGCAGATCTTAAAAAGAAAATGGATAGCGAATAAGCCGTTTGTTTTTTAGCACTAAAAAAAGAGAGGTCAATTGACCTCTCTTTTCTTTTTTATATACTTTTAAAATCTAGTTTTTAGCAATGCTTTCAGCAATATAGTCACCTACGGCATTTGTTCCATAGGTACTTGATGGATTTAAATCAGAAGTAGTTACGTTAGACTCTAACGCTTTGTCAACAGCTTTTTGAATACATTCGGCTTCTTCAAACATTCCAAAATGTTCCAACAACATAGAGGCAGATAAAATAGCGGCTATTGGATTGGCAATATCTTTTCCAGCTCCTTGAGGGAATGATCCATGAATGGGCTCAAACATAGCGAATTGATCTCCTACAGAAGCGGACGCTAACAATCCTATTGATCCGCCAATAACACTTCCCTCATCAGAAATTACATCTCCAAAAAGGTTTTCTGTCAAAATCACATCAAATTGAGAAGGATTAAGAATCATTTGCATTGCCGCATTGTCAACAAACAAAAAGTCAAGGGTTACATCGGGAAAGTTAGCACTCATTTCGCTAACTACTTTTCGCCACAAGCGAGAAGATTCCAATACATTGGCTTTGTCAATTAAAGTCAATTTTTTTCGCCTATTTTGTGCAGCTTTAAAAGCCATTTTAGCAATTCGTTCTATTTCTACTCGTGTATACAAACACAAATCGGAAGCTGTATTTCCATCTTCAGACAAATATTTTTCTCCAAAATAAATACCTCCAGTTAGCTCACGGTAAATCACAAAATCGGTTCCTTCAATGCGATCAATTTTTAAAGGTGATTTGTCTATAAGCGTCGAATAGGCTTTTACAGGGCGAATGTTACTGTACAGTCCTAAAGATTTTCGCAATTTCAGTAAGCCTTGTTCCGGACGAACTTTGGCAGATGGATCGTTGTCGTATTTTGGATGCCCAATAGCACCAAACAAAACAGCATCGGATTCTTTGCAGTTGGTTAGGGTGTCTTCAGGCAGCGGATCTCCTGTTTCATCAATAGCAACAGCTCCTACCAATGAAGTATTGTATTCAAATTGATGATTGTATTTTTTAGCAATTGCGTTCAACGCTTTGATAGCTTGATCGGTAACTTCCGGACCAATACCATCACCGGACAATACGGCTATTTTTTTGTTCATGAGTTCTTTTTTTCGAAAGCAATAATTTTATCTCTGTTGTTGACCAAATAATCAATATCATCGTATCCGTTAATCATACATTGTTTTTTATAAGCACTGATTTCAAATGTTTCATAACGATCAGACCCTTCGATACTCAATGTTTGGTTTTCCAAATCGACCAGCAAATGGGTTTCTGGATTCTTTTGAATTGTCTCAAACAAAACTTTCAAAAACGCTTCTGTAACTTGAATAGGCAGCAAGCCGTTGTTAAGTGCGTTCCCTTTAAAAATATCTGCAAAAAAACTTGAAATAATTACTTTAAATCCATATCCAGTAAGAGCCCATGCTGCATGTTCTCGACTGGACCCACATCCAAAATTATTGCCAGCAATTAGAATTTGTCCGCTATAAGTAGTGTCGTTTAGAGGAAATTCTTGGTTTTCAGTTCCGTCTTTGTGGTAGCGCCAATCTCTAAAAACATTGTCACCAAATCCTTTTCTGTCGGTGGCTTTTAGAAACCGAGCAGGGATAATTTGATCCGTATCAATATTTTCAATTTGTATAGGTACTGCGGTTGAGCTAAGTTTTTTAAATGCTTCCATAGTTATGCGTTCAAATCTATAATTTTACCAGCAACAGCCGTAGCCGCAGCCATTAATGGACTAGCCAGGAGCGTTCGTGCTCCAGGACCTTGTCTTCCTTCAAAGTTTCGATTGGAAGTTGAAACACAATATTCTCCCTGTGGGATTTTATCGTCGTTCATCGCCAAACATGCAGAGCATCCAGCCTGACGAAGCTCAAATCCCGCTTCTTCAAAAACTTTATCCAATCCTTCTCTTCGAATTTGTGCATCCACTTGTTGAGAACCTGGAACAATCAATGCATGCACATTTTTTGCCTTTTGTTTTCCGTTGATGTAAGCTGCAGCAATTCTAAAGTCTTCAATTCTAGAATTGGTACAACTTCCAATAAACACGTAGTTAATGGGTTTGTTGATTAAAGATTCTCCTTTGTTGAATCCCATGTATTTCAGTGATTTCTCAAACGAATCGTTTTTCAAGGCAGGAATTTTTTCGGTCACCTTCATTCCCATTCCAGGGTTGGTTCCGTAAGTGATCATATGTCCAATATCAGCAGCATCGAATTTAAATTCAGCATCGAAGGATGCGCCCTCATCGGTAGGTAATGTTTTCCAATAGGCGACCTTTTTATCGAAATCAGCCCCTTTGGGAGCAAATTCTCTTCCTTGAACATAGTCAAATGTTTTTTGGTCGGGAGCAATCATTCCACCTCGAGCTCCCATTTCAATACTCATATTGCAAACAGTCATCCGTCCTTCCATGGACATATCTTCAAATACATCACCTGCATACTCAACAAAATATCCTGTGCCAGAATCAGTTCCTAGTTTTGAAATGATGTACAAAATCACATCTTTCGGTTGTATGTCTTTTTTAAGCGTTCCGTTTACGGTAATTCGCATACTTTTGGGTTTGCTCAACAATAGACATTGACTAGCAAACACTTGTGCTACTTGACTGGTTCCAATACCAAAAGCTATAGAGCCAAAAGCTCCGTGGGTTGAAGTATGGCTGTCTCCACAAACCATTGTCATACCAGGTTGTGTAATACCTAATTCGGGTCCGATAACATGAACAATACCCTGATATTCATGACCTAGGCCGTATAAAGTAATTCCATTTTTTTCACAGTTAATTGTCAATTGATTGACTTGCTTTCTGGAAAGTGCATCTTTAATGGGTAAATGCTGATTTTGAGTAGGAACATTATGGTCTGCTGTGGCTACAATTTGATCGGGTCTAAAAACAGGTATTCCACGTTCTTCTAGTTCATTAAACGCCTGAGGACTTGTTACTTCATGTATCAGATGCTTGTCGATATAAAGAATGTCAGGCCCGTTATCGGAACGCTCTACGACATGCGAGTCCCATACTTTATCAAAGAGGGTTTTTTTCATGGAATAATTTTTTTTGATGGTTTGTTATTAAAAGAAATACAAATCATGTTTTGAACGAACAACAGCTAGATTACTATTATATATTACTGGATTCAATGATTTTAGGAATGTCTTCATCCAACACTTCTTTTCGGATATCCGCAAATCGAAGAAATTCTTCATAAACCACATCAAGTTGGTCTTTGGTCAATTCAAAACCAATGTTTTTGGCACGATAGGCCAAAGCAGCACGACCGCTTCGAGCTGTCAAAACAATGGCCGATTCGGTCACACCCACTTCGTGCGGATCAATGATTTCATAGGTCTCACGATTTTTAATCACTCCGTCTTGATGAATTCCTGAACTGTGTGCAAAAGCATTGGCACCAACAATTGCCTTATTGGGTTGAACCGGCATCCCCATGCTTTCAGAAACCATTTGACTGGTGCTGTAAAGCAATTTTGAGTTGACCCCTGTATCGAGATTCAAATAGGGGTGTTGTCTCATAATCATAACAACTTCCTCCAAGGATGTGTTTCCTGCACGCTCTCCAATTCCATTGATAGTACACTCTATTTGGCGAGCACCATTGATTACTCCAGCAATCGAATTTGCTGTTGCTAGCCCCAAATCGTTATGACAATGACACGAAATCACAGCTTTGTGAATTCCTTTTACATTTTCTTTTAAGTACTTTATTTTAGCTCCGTATTCATCTGGCAAACAGTAGCCTGTTGTGTCAGGAATATTCAAAACGGTTGCACCTGCCTTAATCATAGCTTCACAAACCTGTGCCAAATATTCGTTCTCAGTACGCCCAGCATCTTCCGCATAAAATTCTACATCTTCTACATAAGACTTTGCATGTTTGACAGCGGCAACTCCACGTTCGATGATTTTTTCACGAGTGGTATTGAATTTGTGAATGATGTGTGAGTCTGAAGTACCTATTCCAGTATGAATTCGAGGTCGAACAGCGTATTTCAAGGCTTCTGCCGCAACATCAATGTCTTTTTGTACAGATCGAGTAAGCCCACAAACAATAGCATTTTTCACAATTTTAGAAATCTCCTCCACAGACTTAAAATCTCCAGGACTGGAAATTGGAAATCCCGCTTCGATAATATCAACTCCTAAATCATCAAGACGTTGTGCGATAATAAGTTTTTGATTAGCGTTAAGTTTGCAACCAGGAACTTGCTCTCCATCTCTTAAAGTAGTGTCAAAAATCTGAACTTTTTCAGTATTCATTATTTATTTCCGTAATTTGCTAAACGGTTATACGAATATAGGCTATTAGAAAAAAACAACGCCTATTTTATTTGTTTTTTTTTACAATGTACATCAATACATTGTTTTATTTAAAGTGCTTATTATCAATTGTTTAAATCAATAATTATACAATGACTAACATACAGAAAGATTCGCTATTTATTTTGATCAAGTCGCTTTCAAAATCAGAAAAGCGACAATTTAAATTGTATGTAGGTCGATTGGGAGTCAATACCGATTCTAAATTTCTATCGCTTTTTAATTTGTTAGAAAAAATGAAGGCTTATGATGAGCCAACCATATTGGGTAGCAAAATCGTTAAAAAACAACAATTATCCAACTTAAAAGCGCATTTGTACAAGCAAATTTTAGTAAGCTTACGACTGAATCCAATTCATCATAACAGTCGCTTTCAAATCCGTGAACAACTCGATTTTGCCACCATTCTTTATCATAAGGGCCTTTACAAACAAAGCCTAAAGCTTTTGGATAAAGCGAAATCATTGGCTTTTGAATCGCAAGAAAATATGATTGCCAATGAAATTGTTGAATTCGAAAAAATCATAGAAAGTCAATACATCACCCGAAGCGTACAATCTCGATCGGATCAATTGGTTGATGAAGCGCGTTTACTCAATGATAAAAATACACTTACGAGTCAGTTGTCCAATTTATCCCTTCAATTGTACAATATGATTTTGAGAACGGGTTATGTTAGGAACGATGATGAATATCGAAAAATTACGCAATACTTTTTTGAACGCCTTCCCAAATATACCCTTGCCGACTTAAACTTTAGAGAAAAATTGTGGGTTTACAAAGCCCATCTGTGGTATAGTATTTTGGTGCAAGATTTTATAAGCTCGTTCAAATATTCCCAAAAATGGGTCGAGTTGTTTCATGATCACCCAGTCATGATTGCGCAAAATCCTGTTTTTTATTTAAAAGGGAACCAATATTTATTAGAGTCGCTGTATTTTTTGAAATACAAAACAAAATTTAAGACTACGCTAGAGCGCTTGGAAGAAGAAGTAAATCGAGAATCCTTCCCTAAGAATGACAATGTAAAAGTTTTGGTGTTCATGTGCTTGCATCAACACCGATTGAACTTTTGCTTTTTAGACGGTGTATTTGACAAAGGTTTGGAGTATGTTCCTCAAATCCTAAAAGGATTGAAAGAATATTCGCATCAAATTGACGACCACCATGTTATGGTATTTTACTACAAAATTGCTTGTATTTATTTTGGGTTGGGGGATTTTAAAAACTGCATTACATACCTCAAAAAAATCATTGAAAACAAAAAGTTAACCATGCGGGAGGATCTTATGTGTTTTGCTCGAGTACTCAGTTTGGTAGCTCATTACGAGGCAGGTATGGATTATCATCTGGATGTTCAATTACGAAGTACATACAAGTTTCTAATTAAGATGAATGAATTGCAAAACGTACAGCGAGAAATGATTCGGTTTTTAAAGAGTTTAGGATCTTTGTATCCAAGCGAATTGAAAGGTGCTTTTAAGAAGTTATACAAGGAATTCAAAAAGTATGAGAACGACCCCTACGAAAAACGAGCATTTTTATATTTGGACGTTTTAGCGTGGCTTGAAAGTAAAATCAACAACGAACCGATTTCGGAATCCATTCGAAAAAAATCCCTCGAACTAAACCGATAAACAAGCGTCCCAAATGGGATCTTTTGGGGGAGCTGCATCAATGCTTATTAGTTGTTGGGTAACAGGATGTACAAAAGTTAAATTTCGCGCATGCAAATGAATGCTGCCGTCCGAGTTGCTTCTATCAAAGCCGTATTTTAAATCTCCTTTTATGGGACATCCGATATGTGAAAGTTGTGAACGAATTTGATGGTGCCTGCCTGTCATTAATTCAACTTCCAACATAAAATAGCGTTGAAGAGAAACCGCAATTTTATAGGATAGGATGGCTTCTTTGCTATTTGGAACTGTTTTTTTATAAGCGTATGATTTGTTTTGTTTGGGATTTCGCACCAAATAATGGGTGAGGAGTTGCTGATCTTCTGGGGGTTTGTTTTTGACAACTGCCCAATAGGTCTTTTGTGTCTTTTTTTCTGAAAACAACAAATTCATTCGTGTTAGCGCCTTGGAAGTTTTAGCAAATACAACAACTCCACTTGTGGGTCGATCCAATCGGTGAATGACACCCAAATACACCTTTCCAGGTTTTGAGTAGGCAATTTTGATGTATTCTTTGACCAACTCGCTCAAAGGATCGTCTCCGGTTTTGTCTCCTTGAACCAATTGTCCCGGCTGCTTGTTGATGGCAATCAGATGATTGTCTTCAAACAAAATAGCGTTTTGAATTAGGGATTTAGATGACACTATTAATATTGCTCCTCGCTGTTTGGAAAATCATTACTCTTAACATCCAAAACGTATTTTGTAATGGCTGTTGTCATGGTTTCAAAAAGATTTAGGTAGCGTCTTAAAAAACGAGGACTAAATTCAGTAGTCATACCAATCATATCGTGAATGACCAATACCTGTCCGTCTACTTGGTCTCCCGCACCAATCCCAATAATTGGAATTTGAACACTTCTAGCCACTTTTGCGGCCAATTGAGCGGGTATTTTTTCAAGAACAATCCCAAAGCAGCCTAATTTTTCAAGCATTTGAGCATCATTTAAAAGTTGTTCGGCTTCTTGTTCTTCTTTAGCTCGAACCGTATACGTTCCAAATTTATAGATCGATTGAGGAGTAAGTCCCAAATGCCCCATCACTGGAATTCCAGCATTGAGAATACGCTTTACGGAATCTTTGATTTGATAACCTCCTTCAACTTTAATAGCATGTGCTCCTGATTCTTTCATAATTCGAATGGCAGAACGCAATGCTTCTTTTGGGTCGGACTGATAACTTCCAAAAGGAAGATCAACAACAACCAGTGCACGTTGTACAGCTCGAACAACAGAAGAGGCATGATAAATCATTTGATCCAATGTAATGGGCAAAGTGGTTTCGTGACCTGCCATAACGTTCGAAGCGGAGTCTCCAACCAGTATCACATCCATTCCTGCTTGATCTACAATTTTTGCCATAGAAAAATCATAGGCAGTAAGCATTGATATTTTCTCACCCCTTGACTTCATTTCAATCAAAGAGTTTGTGGTAACTCGTTTGTATTCTTTCTTTGAAATTGACATACATTGTGCTTTTGATTCAGTAAAAATACATTATTAATCCAAAACCTTCGACATCTTAATTTCTTTTCGCCCAATGCCTTGTAATGAGTCCAATGACCCGGTATGCTCGAGACTATGACATCCTGTCAGTTGTTTAGAATTGGCACAATGATTGACTAAATGAGTTCAAATCATTGAAATATATTATTTAAAACTATATTATGAGTAAAATTATAGGAATTGACTTAGGAACTACCAACTCGTGTGTTTCTGTCATGGAAGGTAACGAACCAGTTGTTATTCCCAATGCCGAAGGAAAAAGAACCACACCTTCTGTAATTGCCTTTGTGGAAGGAGGAGAAATTAAGGTGGGTGACCCAGCAAAACGACAGGCGGTTACCAACCCTACCAAAACAATTTCGTCCATCAAACGTTTTATGGGCAACAAATTTTCGGAATCCAAAACTGAAGCCGAACGCGTCCCTTACAAAGTAGTTAAAGGAGACAACAACACGCCTAGAGTCGATATTGATGGTCGTTTTTACACACCGCAAGAGTTATCTGCTATGGTTCTTCAGAAAATGAAGAAAACGGCCGAAGATTACTTAGGTCAAGACGTGTCCGATGCTGTTATTACTGTTCCTGCTTATTTTAATGACGCTCAGCGTCAAGCCACAAAAGAAGCAGGTGAAATATCCGGTCTTAAAGTACATCGTATTATCAACGAGCCTACTGCGGCTGCATTGGCTTACGGACTGGACAAAGGAGGAAAAGAACAAAAAATAGCGGTTTATGACCTTGGAGGAGGAACTTTTGATATCTCTATCCTTGAATTGGGAGACGGAGTCTTTGAAGTACTTTCTACTAACGGAGATACCCATTTGGGTGGTGACGATTTTGACCAAGTAATTATCGATTGGTTGGCAGAAACTTTTCAAAAAGATGAAAAAATGGATCTTCGTAAAGACCCTATGGCTTTACAACGTTTGAAAGAAGCTGCTGAAAAAGCCAAAATTGAATTATCATCTTCTACGCAAACCGAAATCAACCTTCCCTATGTAACTGCAACCGATTCTGGTCCCAAGCACTTGGTGGTAACACTTACCCGTGCTAAGTTCGAGCAACTAGCAGATTCGTTGGTTAAGCGTTCAATGGAACCTGTCAAAAAAGCCTTGAAAGATGCAAGTTTGTCTACTGGCGATATCGATGAAATAATTTTGGTTGGAGGCTCTACTCGAATTCCGGTTATTCAAGAACAAGTTGAAAAATATTTCGGAAAAAAACCTTCCAAAGGAGTCAATCCTGATGAAGTAGTGGCTATTGGAGCGGCTATTCAAGGAGGTGTTCTTACGGGAGATGTTAAAGACGTATTGTTGTTAGACGTTACCCCTTTATCCCTTGGAATTGAAACGATGGGAGGCGTTATGACCAAACTTATCGACGCCAATACCACGATTCCAACCAAGAAGTCTCAAGTGTTTTCGACGGCAGCAGACAATCAACCATCAGTAGAAATTCACGTACTTCAAGGAGAACGTTCGATGGCAACGGATAACAAAACCATTGGTCGTTTTCATTTGGATGGAATTCCACCCGCTCAGCGAGGTGTACCCCAAATTGAGGTAACTTTTGATATTGATGCAAACGGAATTATAAAGGTAAAGGCAGCTGATAAGGCTACTGGAAAATCTCAGGATATTCGTATTGAAGCTTCCTCTGGATTGACTGAAGAGGAAATTGAAAAAATGAAGCAGGAAGCCGAAGCCAATGCCGATGCTGACAAAAAAGCCAAAGAACAAGTAGATATATTGAACAATGCTGATGCGATGATTTTTCAAACCGAAAAACAACTTAAGGAATTTGGTGATAAACTATCGGATGATAAGAAAAAACCGATTGAAGAAGCATTGGAAGCTTTGAAAAAAGCACACGAATCCAAAGATGCTGAAACCATCAAACCTGCATTGGAGCAAATTGATGAAGCCTGGAAAAATGCTTCTGAAGAGCTTTACAAGGCTCAAGCGGAACAAGCACCTCAAGAAGGAGAAGCTGCTTCCGCCGAACCAGCTAAAGAAGGTGATGATGTACAAGATGTTGACTTTGAAGAAGTTAAATAATTGATTATCATTATTTTATATAGAAAACGCGCTAATTTTTTAGCGCGTTTTTTATTTCTTATTTTTACAAAAAAAGAACCATGAAACCGGAAGAAATTTTACAACGGCTCAACGAACGAAATACCCAAACCTTTATGCGGGTTTTGAATCTTGAATATATTGAAGTTGGAGATGATTATTTGGTAGCCAAAATGCCAGTAACTCCCGATACGCATCAGCCCGATGGCGTGCTTCACGGAGGAGTGACTGCGGCTCTTGCTGAAAGTGTAGGAAGTGCTGCCTCGTCCATTCGTGCCAATCTCGATACTCATTTTGTTAGAGGAATTGAAATTTCTGCGAATCATCTCAAAAGTGTTAGCGACGGATTTGTTATTGCTACTGCCAAAGCCATTCATTTGGGAAGAACACTACAACTTTGGGACATCCGTGTCTGTGATGAAAACGATCAACTGGTTTCCTCCTGCAAGCTAACCACTATTACGCTTCCCAAAAAACAGTAATTTGAATTCTACGGATTTTTTCAACCGAATTGAAGACCATTGGGAAAAACAACAACCCTTGGTTGTGTTTAGAAAGCCTCACACTACTCGAGTAACGGCTTTTCTTCAAAAGGATACGGTGCTTCATACCGCATCTCAATCATCCGCTTCGGGGTTTGTGATGGGCGAATTTGACACCAACAAATTGCCATTTATAATCATTGATGATGAGGTTGTAGAAACAGAAATGAATCCGCAAACGAATATCCAGTCCTCCACAGCAATTAATGTGCCTCACAATACAAACGAATACCGACGATACATAGGACTGTTGACTCAGTGTATTCAAGAAATTAAAGATACCGACTTGCAAAAAGTGGTTCTTTCCCGAGCGATTGAACTTTCTTTAGACCCTGCTAATCCTTGGAAGCTTTTTCAAAAAGCATTGTCGCTTTACCCTTCGGCTTTTTGTTATGTTTGGTACCATCCAAAAAAAGGGCTGTGGTTGGGGGCAACTCCGGAATCGCTATTTCATCTAAAAAACCAACAACTCACAACTATGGCTTTGGCAGGAACCGCTGCAACAACCGATATCAAAGCAGTGAGCTGGGGGCAGAAAGAAATACACGAACAAGAATTGGTAACGCATAGCATCGACAAAGCCTTGCGCTCATTAGTAGGGAACGAATCCATATTTTGTGCTGCCCCTGAAACCGTTCAAGCGGGAAGTCTTTTTCATCTAAAAACTCAAATTACAGCCACTGTAACCAAGGCTTCGGTTTGGGAGTTGATAGCCGCTTTGCATCCCACTCCGGCTGTTGGAGGTGTTCCTCGGAAAAAAGCATTTGATTTTATTCAAAAAAACGAAGGCTATGATCGATCGTTTTATAGTGGTTATTTAGGACCTATCTCTGATCAAGAGACCCATTTGTTTGTTAATTTACGTTGCTTGCAATGGCAACCGCAGCAGGTAACATTGTATGTGGGCAGTGGCATCACTGCAGCGAGTAACCCACAATTGGAGTGGGAGGAAACCCAACAAAAAGCTCAAACCATGCTTCGGTTGATTTCTGCTACTATTTGACGGGTGTTTTTTGTATTTTTGTGATCTAAGATGAAGTATTCAGAAATCCCTGTTGCACAAACCGTTTTGCTATCGTGTCTTGATAAAGGAATTCGGCATGTGGTGATTTCTCCTGGGTCGCGAAACGCCCCTTTGACTTTGAGTTTTACTGCGCATCCTGACATTACTGCTTATAGCATTGTTGACGAACGTTCTGCTGCTTTTTTTGCTTTGGGAATTGCTCAGCAAATTCAACAACCAGTTGCGGTTATTTGCTCTTCTGGATCGGCTTTGCTCAACTATTATCCTGCCATCGCAGAAGCGTTTTACAGCAACATTCCTTTGGTCGTTTTATCGGCCGATCGCCCCGTTTATCGCATTGATATTGGAGACGGTCAAACCATTCGACAAGATCACGTTTTTGATAGACATTTGGTATATTCAGCACCTTTGCAACAAGATGTAATTCATCATACAGATGCAATTCTTCAGAGTAATCAGCAACAGCTAATTCCCGTTCCATTCCAACCTGAACAATTGGCTGAAATGCAACAAGCAGTTCAGACGATTAATGCTTCGGAAATTCATCAAGCACTTTCGGCTGCTATTGAACACCAAAAACCGGTTCATATCAATATTCCGATGGAAGAGCCACTTTATAATACCATCGATAAGCCTACGGTTGCATTGCAAGTATTTTCTCAGAACTCCAAAAAGAAAACGGTTTCTTTTCCCTCTAAAGCTTTTTCGAGTCTTTGGAACCGGGCTTCGAAAAAAATGATTTTGGTAGGCTGTCTTTCGCCCAATACGCTTTCCAAAGAAATTCTTGATCAATGGGCAGCAGATCCTTCGATAATTGTTTTGACAGAAACCACTTCCAATCTGCATCATGCTCATTTTATTTCAAGCATTGATACGCTGATTGCTCCCATTGAATTCCAATCGCAACCGCCAGAAAGTTGGAGCCAATTGCGCCCCGATATGTTGATTACAGTTGGAGGGATGATTGTTTCTAAAAAAATAAAAACCGCATTGAGAAATTATCCGCCTCAACAGCATTTTCATGTTGGTGAGAGGGAGGCTTATGACACTTTTTATCAAGGCGTTTTGCACGAAGAAGTGAATCCCACAACTTTTTTTAGAACATTGCCCAAGTCAATAGTTGGGAGTGATTACAGATCGCTTTGGTTGGCGTTACAGCAAGAGCGTACTCAGGCGCACGAGCGTTATATGAAAAAAACGCCCTTTTCGGATCTCAAAGTTTTTGAAATATTGCTCGCACGTATTCCCGACGCATATCATCTTCAAATCGGAAACAGTTCTAGCATTCGTTATATGCAGCTTTTTAATAACAATCCTACGCACACTCAGTTTTGCAATCGTGGAACAAGCGGTATTGATGGGAGTACTTCTACAGCTGTAGGAGCTTCGGTTGTGAACAAAACTCCAACGTTGTTGGTTTCGGGCGATTTGAGTTTTTTATACGATAGCAACGGACTGTGGAACACACACCTTCGAAACGACTTTAGGATTGTAGTGATTAATAACGGTGGGGGTGGTATTTTCAGAATTTTACCCGGAGCCAAAGCAGATTCGACTTTCGCTACTTTTTTTGAAACCCAACACACTTTAACCGCCAAGCAATTGGCAAGAATGCATGGGTTTCGTTATCAAAATGCACGATCTCAATGGGGATTGAAACGGGCACTTTCGAGCTTTTTTAAACCGTCTTCACAACCCAAACTCTTGGAAATTTTTACACCTACCGAAAAAAATGCGGACTTACTCAAAAACTATTTTAAGTTTTTGGCGCAGTAGTTTCTATAATAGGCTTGAGGAAAGGATTTGTGAAAACAACCTTGATTGTTTTTAAACCTACTTATCCGTGTGTTTTTTTATCCAACGTAAGCAATCATCAAAGTTTTCAAAAATATGTTCCTTAGCAATGAGTTGAGGAATCATTCTAATTCGCTCCATCATGTAAAGAGGCTGCTTGAGAACATCCACAAAGAGTATGTTTTTACCCTGTTTTTTAAGATCTACAATAATATCTTCCAACACATACAAGCCCGTTTGATCCATATATTGCATTCGATCCATACGAATTACAATGGTAGAAGCAGAATCTGGAATTTGTTTGATTAAAACTTGGAAGTCGCTAGTAGATCCAAAGAACAAGGGTCCTTTGATGTGTTTGATAAATACTTTTTCTTTCAAAGCATCTGTCAAACCTACTTCGTCAGGCCAATTTTCTTCTTTTAAGGACTTTACATCCGAGCGTTGGGCGGTGAGGTCTCCTATTTTTTTCATAAACATAAGAGAAGCAATTACCAGTCCAATTCCTACGGCATATACCAAATCCCAAAGAGAAGATAAAACCAGAACGATAATCATAATTAGGACTTCAGAGCTCAATCGAATATTGGCTATTTTGATATCTCTGGGTAGCGAAGGAATGGCTTTTAATCCTTTATAATCCATCACACCGATTCCAACGGTTACCAGAATTCCGGCCAATACAGCCGCTGGTATTTTGGAAGCCACAGAGCTAAATCCAAGCATAATTACCAGCAACATTATTCCCGCAATCATTCCTGAAAGTTTTGTTTTTCCTCCTGCGTTGATATTTACAACCGTACGAATGGTAGCTCCAGCGCCGGGAAGACCACCAAAAACGGCGGCTATACTGTTTCCAATTCCTTGCCCTACCAATTCTTTGTTAGGGCTGTGTTTGGTTTTGGTCATATTATCCGCCACAACACTGGTAAGCAATGAGTCAATGGCGCCTAGAAATGCCAAAGCAATGGCAGTAAATATGTGAGGGGAAATTGCATTTAGACTAAAGAACTGAAAGATTTCAAAATTGGGAATTGGAAATCCACTTGGAATTTCACGAATGGGTTTGTAATCGAGTCCCAAAGCTACCGCACCTCCAGTAACGACTACTAAGGCTACTAATGTACTAGGAACTTTGGTTGTAATTCTTTTGAAACCGTAAATGATAAAAATGGTAAACAACGCCAAACCGAGCTCTAGCCAATTTACGTTTCTTACAATACGCGTAAAAACTTTGATAGATCCCAACACACCAGAAGCTTCTTTTGCGGCGAGTGTTTGAGATTCGCGAAGAATATCATCTGGAGTAATTTTTTCGGCTCGGGTAATGGTTTCTCTAAAATCTTCTAGCACCAAAATTCCTTCACCAGCTTCATCCTGTAAAATATTTTCTAAAATGCGTTTTTCAGCTTCTGCTTTGAACATGTTGACATATTCGGTATCTTCTTTGGGGTTGTATCCAAAAGAAGGAGCCAATTGCGTAAACAATATGATAACACCAATAGCAGTCATAAACCCTGAAACAACTGGGTAGGGGATGTACCGAATGTACTTACCAATACCCACAAATCCTAGAATGATTTGAATCAGACCAGCCAATAGAAAAATTAGTAAAATGGAAGGCAAGGCCTTTTGAACATCCCCATCGTTTGCGGCGACGATTCCTGCAATGACCACCATACTTACTGCTGTCATTGGTGCAGTAGGTCCAGAAATCTGAGTGGGAGTTCCCCCAAAAAGTGCGGCAAAGAAACTGATAAAAATGGCGCCGTATAGCCCAGCATCTGGTCCTAGCCCTGATGATACACCAAATGCCAATGCCAAGGGGAGCGCTACAATTCCAGCAGTAATTCCTCCAAAAAGATCGCCCTTAAAGTTTGAAAACAAATTTTTCATGTGTTATTTTTTATAAGCTAACGAATATATTGTTTTTTTTTAAAAGGAAAAAAAGGTAGCCATGTTTAGTTGGTCTCGATTATTATTGTTCAAAAACTGGTTCATATACCCCAATTCGAAACGAAAATAATTGTTCAGTTTGTAGCCAATACCACCGTACAGTCTGTTTCTGTCGAAGACGGTGTTTTCGTGGTTTATGAAAATTTCGTTGTATGATGAAAGGTAAAAAGCCTTTTCGGTCATATCAGGCTTGTTGAGGGGAATGTTGAAAGCCAAGAAGTACCGAAATCTCATTTTAAAATCCTGGTCTTCAACCCAACGTTGTTCAAACCGATAGCGATGTTGCACTTTTACTCTTCCAAAACTTTGACGCGTAATGAACTGCTGATATATTCTATGTTCATTAACTGTGATTTTTCCATCAGATTCGGGCGTATAGTTTTGACTTTTTATAAATCCATAGCCCAGTAAAAGATTGTTATTGTTTTCGCTTAGATTGTATCCCATTCCCGTTCGCAACAACAATTGCTCCAAATCGCCTATGGCGTCATAGTTTCGATATTGAACTTCGTGGTGCCAATTCCACCGGTTGTCTATTTTTTTATTTCCAAAGTATAGCAGCCAATTACCTATGTTGGACGATTGTGCCATTCCAAAAGTTGTACAAAGACCGATAAGCAATCCAATAAATGTTTTTTTCATATCTTAAATTCAAGTAAACGCAAAGTATCGCGGATTGTAGTTGATTTTTTAAGATGCAAATATAGAGATAACTTGAAAAATTTGAAACCCAATCGAGTTGTTTGAAAAATTTAATAAGAAACTCCATGCGGTAGAGTGTATTTTTGAGAAGTGCAACTTTCCGCCATTTCCCCCCAAACCAATAGATAAGTGTAGGGGTTTAATTGATAAACATTAAAAAAGAGAACAATTGGGGTCTTGCTCCAAGGCACGTTTTAATTCATATTCTAGACACTCTATGTTCTTGGCCATGAGCGTAACGGTCTCGGCTATGAGTAGTTGCGTGGTTTAGCACTAAACTTTGCAAGTACACACCAAACTGAAAATCCGCGAGGATTTTCAGAGGTAAGGGAGGACTAGCAATTACTTATAGCTATTGTTGTACAACGTTTATTATTCAATTTCAATCATATCTTTTTCAATGTTTAATAGCTTAAATTCAATGCCATGCATTTTAAATTTGCATGAATTCCAACTTGTCCATTCGATAAATTTTAATCCTGCAAATTCCCCTTTTATTTTAAGATATTCTCGAAGTTCATCCCTTACAACGATTTTTCTTTTAAATGTCTCCTGGCTTCTACCTCCTGAAAAACTTGATGTACCATATTCAATATAGATATCATTATAAATTTCTGATGTGGTAATTAAAATTCTACAAAACTCAACAGTTCCAAATTCAGAGTCTTCTTCTACCACATTAGATTCACCCTCGCTTAAAAAAGTAACCCAAGGGTATACATTTGAATTTGAATCATCTATAGTTTTAATAATTACTTGTGAGTGACAAACAGTTCCAACTAATAATAAGAATAATAGTATTTTTAATTTCATTCTCAAATTTGTTTTTTTAATGTTGTACAACTATTGTATATGCACACCTTTAGGTGTGTTTATTTCCGTTATATTTTTATAGTGTTCCACAATACTTCCCAAATCGGCAGGTATTGTTGAACTTTTTGATTTGT